>PJTO01000086.1_pt1 | contig 137850 bp, 113 predicted proteins | sample 1512101 | NCBI WGS metagenome assembly PJTO01 (sample SAMN08177690, study PRJNA422409) | Soil metagenome, whole genome shotgun sequencing project. | reverse complement strand
GTTGGCAGACTAAGCAGTAGGAATAAAAAATGCGACACCTTCCCCAAAAACGGGGTCGGGTGTCGCATTTTTCATAATCGTTTTCTGATTTCGTTGAGAAAACGTTAGTTCTTCAGCGGCCTCGTAGAAATAGCCCGGGTGTTTTGAATGTCTTTGGGGAAAAGTAAGGGAAATCGTCGAGCAACCGATCAGGAGGATTTCCCGATGATCTACCTTTACGCGTGTGGCCTTTCTTTTCTGCTCGTGCTCTTGACGGTCCCTGCCATAAGGGAACTCGCTCTTAAAATCGGTTTCGTGGATCGTCCGACCAAGCGGAAGGTGCACTCGAAGCCCATTCCTCTTAGCGGCGGTCTGGCTATCTATGCTGGAGTCACTGCGGCTGTATGGGCATTCCTCGGAAGCGGTCCGAAGCTGGACGCGCTGGCGCTCGGGGGAGGGCTGCTCGTAGCCGTGGGTTTGATCGACGACGCCTTTAAGGCCTACGGCAAGGAGTTTCCGGTGTGGCCTAGACTGATCGCTTATATCGGCGTGTCGCTCATTCCGTCCGCATTCGGAATTTCGATTGCCGGCATTTCGGCGCCGTCTCGTTCCGCGATGATTCTGTTTTCCCCGGGCTGGGCCGCATTCTTTACTCTACTGTGGGTATTCGCACTTATTAATATGCTCAACTTCATCGATGGGGTCGACGGCTTGGCTTCCGGCGTAACCGCGATCTCCTCGATGACGTTGTTCGCCGCCTCGCTTATATTCACGCATAAAGACACCGCGCTCATAGCCATTGCGCTCTCCGGCGCTTGTTTGGCTTTCCTCGCGTACAACTTTCACCCCGCCCGTATTTTCATGGGAGACGCGGGTGCGACCTTCCTGGGGTACACGCTTGCAGTAACGGCCGTGGACGGTACGCTCAAGGGAGCGACGCTGCTGTCCCTATCGGTTCCGATGCTCGCTCTTGGCGTGCCCATCCTGGATACGATGATCGTATTTTCGCGCAGATTGCTCGAAGGCAAAGGCCTGCATCGGGCAGACAATCTGCATACCCATCACAGTCTGATGAAGTGGGGACTGACTCAGGTTCAGACCGTAAGCTTCCTTTATCTGATCGCGGCAGTGTTCTCGCTATTGTCGATCGTCGTGCTGCTCATTCTTCGTTGAATCGCCCGGCCAGCGTCAAATATGGTACAATGACGCATATCGCTATCTTTGCTGACAAGGGGCTTCAACGATGAACAAAACCAAGTTGCAGGAGCTGAGCAAGCTGCTCGACGCGACGGTCGTCGCCAAAGTGCTGACCGGAGCCGAATGGCAGAAGGAGGGCGGCGAGAAGCACCCCGAAGCCGGAGACGCCATTCAGACGGACTCGGGCTGTTTGATGATCGCGCGCGTTAACGGCTCCGAGCTTCATTGCGTCGAGATTAGCACCGTGCTGACTCCGCTCGAGAAACGGCTTCTGAGCTGGGCGATTCGTCAAGGAAACATGCGCCCTGTTTCAGCGGCCTCCGATTTGGAACGTCAAGCCAGACGATTCGGGGAATGGGTCCAGCAGTCGGTGGCGGCGGGCGAGTGGAGAGCCGAGGTTCCCGAGCGCATGGAGCTGCGCAATCGGCTATTCGATGGAATGGTGCCGTTCCTTCTGTCTTGCGAACAAGTGGAAGACAAGGAACCGTCGTACAGCGAGCTGGAGAAGACGATTCGGACGTATATTCCGGAAGACACGCTGCTGATTCCTCTCCGGGAGCACGAATGGCTCGTGCTCACCAGCGACAGCGTCTTGTCCGAGGCGGATGCGGACGGGGACGAGGAAATCGGCCATGAAGAGACGAAGGAGCTGCTTGCTTCGTTGGCTCAAGGGCTGCACGAGCTGATCACGACCGAATGGGGCGGAGAGTGCCACATCGCGGTGGGGGAGCCGATCGTGCCGTCGGAGAACGTCGTACGCATCGTCGCTACGCTGAGGGAAACGACTTTCCTGGGCCGTAAGTTCCATGTAGGCATGCAGATCCATCTGCCGTGGCTCGTTCATCTCGAAAGGCTGCTCAGCGGTATTCCCGAGACGGTTCGTTCCCGGTTTGTCGAAGAGATGATGGGCAGGCCCGATCTGTTCACCGATTCGGAGACGGTCGCTACGCTGGACGCGTTCTTCTCGATGGACTGCAATGTAAGCGAAACCGCCAAAAAGCTGTTTATTCATCGCAACACGCTGCTGTACCGGCTGGACAAGATCAAAAACGAGGCGGGATTGGACGTGCGTTCCTTCAACGACGCCGTTCTTGTCCGGATCTTGCTGCTATTGTACAAAGTCACGAAAAGGAAATGAATTTTTTGTACGCTTTGTGCATAGTCATCTGGCCCGGCCTTAAGGTAAGATAGTCATGTACCTTCAAACGAAGTTTAGGGGGAAATGTACATGGCAGGCGTTCGTTTAGAAAGCGTGTATAAAAAATATCCGGGATCCGATAAAGCATCGGTAACCGACTTTAACCTGGACATCCAGGACAAAGAGTTTCTCGTTCTCGTAGGTCCTTCCGGCTGCGGAAAATCCACAACGCTGCGTATGATCGCAGGACTTGAAGAAATCTCCGAAGGCAAGCTGTATATCGGCGACCGCGTCGTGAACGACGTCGCTCCGAAAGACCGCGATATCGCGATGGTATTCCAATCTTACGCTCTGTATCCTCATATGAACGTGTATCAGAACATGGCGTTCGGTCTGAAACTGCGTAAATTCCGCAAGGACGAGATCGATCGTCGCGTACGCGAAGCTGCTCGCACGCTGGAAATCGAGCACTTGCTCGACCGTAAGCCGAAGGCTCTCTCCGGCGGTCAGCGTCAACGTGTCGCCCTGGGACGCGCAATCGTTCGTGAGCCTCAAGTGTTCCTGATGGACGAACCGCTTTCCAACTTGGATGCTAAGCTGCGTACGCAAATGCGCGCGAACATCTCCAAATTGATGAAGCGTCTTGAGACGACTTGTATCTACGTAACGCATGACCAAACGGAAGCCATGACGATGGGCGATCGTATCGTCGTTATGAAAGACGGCTTCATTCAGCAAGCCGCTACTCCGGATGTTCTGTACAACCACCCGATCAACCTGTTCGTTGCCGGCTTCATCGGCGCTCCTGCGATGAACTTCATCACGGGCCAACTGGTTGAAGAAGGCGGCTCCGTACGCTTCCGCGCAACGGGCTTCAACGTTGAAGTTACGGAAGGCAAAGCGAAAGTGCTGCGCGCTAAAGGCTACATCGGTCGTGAGATCATCCTCGGCGTACGTCCAGAAGATCTTCACGAAGAGCCAGTATTTATCGAAGCTTCCCCGAATACCGTCGTTAACGCGACGATCGAGGTTGCCGAGAACCTGGGTCACGAGCAGTATCTGTACCTGAACGGTCTGGGCAAAGAGAACGTCATTGCTCGTGTAGACGGACGTTCCGGTCTTCGCGAGAACCAAAACATCAAGCTCGCGATCGACATGAACAAAATCCATATTTTCGACAAAGACTCGGAACTGAACATTTTCGAGAACTAATAGATCGGTAAGAGCGGAAACCGTTCGGCCAATGGCCGGACGGTTTTTGTCACTTGGTCAGCTTTATATAGGTTCGAGAAAGTATAAATTGATTTGTCCGATTATTTTCGATACGATAAATAGGGGAAAACAGGAAAGGAGCTGTACGATGGCCAAGAAAGTGAGAGTATCCGAGCTCGTGCAGCAATTTCACCTCGAAATTGTGGCCGGCGAAGACGGATTGCGGCGCACTATTGTAACGGATGATCTTAATCGTCCTGGCTTGGAAATGGCCGGCTATTTCAATTACTATCCGGCGGAGCGGGCGCAGATGTTAGGCCGTACGGAGCTCGCGTTCCTGGAAACATTGACTTCGGAAGAACGGCGCGACCGGATGGAGCGGCTGTGCCATGAGGAAACGCCTTGCATTATCATTACGCGCGGACAGGACATCCCGGGCGAACTCGTTGAGATTGCGAATGAACGTCATTTTCCGGTGCTGCGAAGCTCGGTCGCGACGACGATCCTGTTAAGTCGGATTACGACTTTCCTGGAGAAAAAATTGGCGCCTTCGGCGACGATTCACGGCGTACTCGTGGACGTCTACGGCGTAGGCATGCTCATTACCGGAGGCAGCGGCATCGGCAAGAGCGAGACGGCGCTGGAACTGGTCAAACGCGGCCATCGGCTGATTGCGGACGATGCGGTCGAAATTCGACAGACGGCGGACAATCATCTGTTCGGCACGTCCCCTGAGCTGATTCGGCATTTGCTGGAAATTCGCGGCTTGGGTATCTTAAACGTAATGACGTTGTTCGGTGCGGGAGCGGTGAAAAATCAGACGAGCATCAGCCTAGTCGTTCGTCTGGAAAACTGGCAGCAGGACAAGCAGTACGATCGTCTCGGACTGGACGAGGAGACGACCAAGATTATCGAGACGGAAGTGCCGCTGCTCACTGTTCCGGTAAGGCCGGGACGAAATCTGGCGGTCATTCTGGAAGTGGCGGCAATGAATTATCGCCTTAAGCGGATGGGATACAATGCGGCGCAGCAGTTCACGAACAAGCTAACCGAAGCGATATCCGAGGACGACTACGAATAATCGAGTGGAGGAAGACGATGTTTACGATGCTGCTCAATCCGATCGCGTTCTCGATCGGCTCTCTGGATGTACATTGGTACGGCATCATTTTGGGGTCGGCGGCTTTGGCGGGCCTTCTGCTTGCGGTGCAGGAAGGAAAGCGCTTCGGCCTGAACGCCGACTTTTTCCTGGACTTGCTGTTAATCGGGGTTCCATCATCCATTATCGTCGCGCGGCTGTATTATGTTGCGTTCAAATGGGACTACTACCAGGCGAATCCGGGCGAGATCATCCAGATATGGAACGGCGGAATCGCCATCTACGGAGCGTTGATCGGCGCGCTGCTCAGCGGTTTTTTCTACATAAGGGCCAAAGGCTACAGCTTCTTAAGAATCGCGGACATCTGCGCGCCCTCGCTGCTGATCGGGCAAATGATCGGACGCTGGGGCAACTTCGTTAATCAGGAGGCTTACGGCGGAGAGGTGGAGGAGTCGTTCCTGCGCGATACGCTGCATATTCCGGGCTTTATCGTGAATCAGATGAACGTCGAGGGAGTGTTCCATCACCCGACTTTCCTGTACGAATCGCTGTGGAGCCTGCTCGGCCTCGTTGTGTTGTTCGTGATCAGACGCCGCAATTTCCTGAAGAAAGGCGAGCTGCTGTTTACCTACTTCATCTGGTATTCCATAGGCCGCTTCTTTATTGAGGCGCTTCGTACCGACAGCTTGGCCTTTAAGGGGCCGGAGTGGCTTAAGTCGGTGCTCGACGCGCTATGGTCTCCGATGACGGCCGTCTTCGAGCAAGGCTATTTGAATCCGGCTGAGGGCAATATCCGGATTTCTCAGTTACTTGCGCTTCTGCTCGTCCTTGGCGGTATCATTTTGATCGTGGCGAGAAGAACGATGGGATACGCAGCGGAGAGGTACAACGACCCGCTAGTTAATTTCAAAACCGGGAAAACCGCGTCGCAGACGCGCGAAGAAACGGAGAACAGCAAGAATGACGCAAACAAGAACGACTCCAACGACGCAGACGGAGGAAACGACGTCGGCGACACGGAAGCCCCAAGCGAAAATCACGACCGTCCTGTTTGATCTCGACGGTACGATTATCGATACGAACGAACTGATCATTCAGTCTTTCATGCATGCGCTGATCGGTCATGTTCCCGCAAGCTTCGGGAGGGAGCATATCATCCCGTCGATGGGAGAGCCGCTGTCCGTGCAGATGAAGCATTTTACCGGGAGAGAAGATGTAACGACGCTAGTAGGCGCTTACCGGGAATACAATCTGCTTAAGCATGACGAGATGGTATCGCTCTTCCCCGGCGTGAAGGAAACGATCGAACAGCTTCATCGGCAGGGCATCCGGCTTGGCGTCGTGACGACGAAGATGAGGGAGACGACGCTTCGCGCGCTTAAGCTGCTGGAGATCTATTCCTATATGGATACGATCGTGACGTTGGACGATGTGGACAACGCCAAGCCGCATCCCGAGCCGGTGGCGAAAGCGGTAGCCGCGCTTGGCGCGGAAGCCTCGAAGACTCTGATGGTGGGAGACAGCTCCGTCGACATCGTGTCGGCGCTCCGGGCGGGGGCCGTTCCCGTCGGCGTGGCATGGTCGCTCAAAGGCGAGGAGCTGCTGCGCAGTTCCGGGGCATCGTATATCATCAAGGAGATGGACGAACTGCTGACCCTATGCGGAATCGGAAATGAGGGTGCTTGAGTTGAGGAACGTGGAGCGGTATCCGGTGGAAGGGGCGAATGCGCTGTGGCAGGTGTACCGCACGGTGTCCCGGTTCAAGGCGGTTCGCAATTTTGTCTTCATCCAGATCGCGCGATACTGCCCGAGCTTGCCGGTTAAAAACTGGATTTACAGGCGCATCCTCGGAATGAAAGTCGGGCGGCATACGGCGTTTGCGCTCATGGTAATGGTGGACGTCTTCTTCCCCGAGCGAATTACGGTTGGAGATAACACGATCATCGGCTATAATTCGACGCTGTTGACGCACGAATACTTGATTGAAGAATACCGTCTGGGAGATATCCGGATCGGCTCTAACGTGATGATCGGGGCAAACGTAACGGTTCTGCCGGGAGTGACGATCGGAGACGGTGCGGTCGTTGCGGCCGGTGCGGTTGTTCATAAGGATGTTGCGCCTGGAATGAGAGTAGGGGGCAATCCTCTCAGGGAGTTGTAGGTTAGGCGCGCGAATCACCGCCTTGCTGCCGATGACGGCAACGGGCGGTTTTTTTGATTTCCTGCGGCAGTCCTTACAGGCGCAGGCGAGGATTGACTCGAAAAGAGCGACATGGTAATATACCACTAATCTCTTTATTTTGGCAGTATGGTAACATGGTAGTGCTTTAACGTGATGAAATGATGGCGGTTGGAGTAAGAGGTTATAAAAGTTGAAGCAAAGATACATCTAAGAGATGACCCAATGGAATGGAGAAAGGGAATGGTTTTGCCGCAAGTTTTGGCTTTGGGCTGCTTACCTCTGTAGGTCTTATCGATCCAAGCTATATAGATGCGGTCCGCCGCATTTTGAAAATAATCCGTTTGCGATAGAGGATAAAACGAAGAAGGTGCGCGAAAATGACGAAACCGAAAGTGTTCGAGAAGCCGACCGGGGTAAAGGATTATTTGCCGCACGCGGTCTCCAAGCTGAGGAAGATCGAGCGAAGCGTGCTGGAGTGCATGCAGCTGTGGGGTTACGAACAGATCATCACTCCGGCGCTGGAATATTACGACACGGTCGGAATGGCCAGCTCGACATCGGATCAGAAGCTGTTTAAGCTGCTGGACCGCCGCGGGACGACGATCGTACTGCGTTCCGACATGACGGCGCCGATCGCGCGCGTCGTCGGCTCGCTGCTTAAGGACGATTCGTTCCCGATCCGGCTCAGCTATCACGGCAATGTGTTCCGGGCATTCGAGGAAGAGGGCGGAAGGGATTCTGAATTTTATCAGACCGGCGTCGAGCTGGTCGGAGACGCTTCTCCTGAGGCGGACGCGGAGATGATTGCGCTGGCCGTCGCTTCCTTAAAGGCGGCGGGAGTGCCGTCGTTCAAGATCGCGATGGGGCATGTCGGTTTCCTGAACGGTTTGTTCGAGGAGACGCTGCCTGGGCTGTTTAGCGAGCAGGAGACGCTAAAAGCCTGCCTGCTGCAGCGCGATCACGTCGGCTACCGGGATGCGATCCGCAAGCTAACGCTGGACGCTGCGTGGAAGCGGGAGCTGGAGGATATTTTGCGGCTTCGCGGCGGTCAGGAGGTATGCGATCAAGCGCTGGAGCTGAGCGCGAACGAGAGAGCGCAATCGGCGATCCGTCATCTGTGCGAAGTATGGGACGTGCTAGAGGCATACGGTATTCAAGAGCATGTGTTGATCGATCTGACGATGATCGGGGACTTCTCTTATTATACCGGGATGACCTTTGAAGGCTATGCTTCCCATCTGGGGTTTCCAGTGTGCAGCGGAGGCCGGTACGACAACTTGCTCGCGCAGTTCGGGCGTCCCGCTCATGCGACGGGCTTTGCATTGAAGACGACGCGCATTCTAGAAGTCGTGGAAGACGCCGCCGAGCAGCGCGAGCGGACGCTGGTCGCGTATGCAAGCACGCGGCGACAAGAGGCGCTTGTGAAGGCAAGCCAGCTTCGCGAGCAAGGAGCGATCGTGGTAACGGCGCTCGTATCGACTGCGGAGCTGGAGGAGTTGCGCGCTGCGGATCTGGAACGACACTTGAGCAAGGGCGAATTGGTTTATCGGGGCAAGTCGTACGACAAGCTGGTTCCTTTTGACGATGGAAAGGAAGGGTTGGCATGACGGACAGCGGCACTTTGAAAGTCGCGATGCCCAAGGGGCGCATCTATAAGCAGGCCAGCAAGCTGTTCCGGCAGGCGGGGCTGCCGATTCCGGAGGATTTCGACGACTCCCGCAAGCTGATTATTCCGGTGCCGGAGGCGAACATGGAGTTCATCATGGCGAAGCCGGTCGACGTTCCGACGTACGTGGAGTACGGAGTGGCCGACATTGGCATCGTGGGCAAGGACGTTCTGATGGAGGAAAATAAGGACGTCTACGAGCTGCTTGATCTCGGAATCGCGAAGTGTCGGATGTCGGTCATCGGACTGCCCGACTGGAAGCCGGTCATCAATCCTCGTGTGGCTTCGAAATATGCGAACGTAGCTTCGCAATATTTTCGCGAGCAGGGGCAGCAGGTGGAAGTGATCAAGCTGAACGGCTCGATCGAGCTCGCTCCGCTGATCGGCTTGGCCGATCGGATCGTGGATATGGTGGAAACGGGGCAGACGCTTAAGGAAAACGGACTCGTGGAGATGGAGACGCTATTTCAGGTGACGAGCCGGCTGATCGCCAATCGTGTCAGCTACAGGCTGAAAAATGAGGCGATTCAGGAGCTTTGCGACCGGCTGGGCGCGATTATCGGGGCTCCGGTGTGAGGCGGATTTGAGACGGTGATGCGAGGAGGCGAAGGCATGTATATTGGAAAAGCGGACGGATTCCGTTTAGATCGTCAGAGCGAATACGGCTCTCCGGAGCAGAACGCGACCGTGCGGGAGGTCGTGGAGGCGGTGCGTCTGGAAGGCGACGAGGCGCTGCTGCGCTATACGGCGGAGTTCGATAAGGTGTCTCTGACGCCCGAACAGCTGCGGGTGACGGAGGAAGAGATTCAGGGCGCTTACGCTAGGGTAGAGCCAGAGTTCCTCACGGCGCTGCGGCAGGCGGCGGCGAACATTACGGCGTTCCACGAGAAGCAGAAGCGCGGCTCGTGGATGGACGTAGCGCCGGACGGCACGATGCTGGGCATGGCGATTCGCCCGCTGCGCCGCGTCGGGCTGTACGTTCCCGGAGGCAAGGCGGCGTATCCGTCGTCGGTGCTCATGAACGTGCTTCCGGCCAAGGTGGCCGGCGTGCCGGAGATTGCGATGGTGACGCCGCCGGCGACCGGCGGACGGGAAGGGATCGACCCGTACATTCTGGTGGCGGCCGCAGAGGCGGGCGTGACGGAGATGTACCGGGTCGGGGGAGCGCAGGCGGTCGCCGCGCTCGCCTATGGGACGGCGAGCATCCCCGCCGTCGATAAGATTTGCGGGCCCGGCAACATTTTCGTGGCGCTGGCGAAACGCGCCGTGTACGGCGCGGTCGACATCGACAGCATCGCGGGCCCGAGCGAGATTGTCGTGCTGGCGGACGACAGCGCCGATCCGCGGTATGTGGCCGCGGATATGCTGTCGCAGGCGGAGCACGATGAGATGGCTTCGGCGGTGCTCGTGACGCCGTCGCAGGCCTTGGCTTCGGCGGTGCAGGCGGAGCTGGAGCGCCAGGTTGCGGCTCTGCCGCGGGTGGACATCGCCCGCAGCTCGCTGGAGCGGCACGGGGCGATCCTGATCGTGGACAGCCTGGACGAAGGGCTGGACGTGGTCAACAAGCTGGCGCCGGAGCATCTGGAAGTGATGACGGACGAGCCGATGGAACTGCTCGGACGCATCGAGACGGCGGGGGCGATCTTCATCGGTCCGTACAGCTCGGAGCCGGTAGGCGATTATTTTGCGGGCCCGAACCACATTCTGCCGACAAACGGCACGGCGCGGTTCTCGTCGCCGCTGAACGTGGACGATTTTCTGAAGAAGTCGAGTCTGATCCGATACAGCAAGCAGGCATTGTTAAGAGACGCCGCAGGAATCGCGACGCTGGCCCGGCACGAAGGGCTGGAAGGTCACGCGCGCGCGGTGGAAATCCGATTGGAAGGCAGGGAGACGAAGTGAACGTAGAAAATGTGCAAGGAGGCCGTTCGTCGGCCGTATCCCGCAAGACGAATGAGACGGACATCCAATTGTCCCTTGGAGTAGACGGAAGCGGCGAGGTGTCGCTTGAGACGGACGTTCCGTTCTTGAATCATATGCTCGACTTGTTTGCGAAGCACGGCCAGTTCGATTTGAAGGTCGAAGCGCGCGGCGACGTGGACATCGACGATCATCATACAGTTGAGGACATCGGCATTTGCTTAGGTCAGGTGCTGCGCGAGGCTCTGGGAGACAAGAAGGGCATCAAACGCTACGCCAGCGTGTTCGTGCCCATGGACGAGGCGCTTGCGCAAGTCGTCGTCGACATTAGCAATCGGCCGCATTTCGAACTGCGCGGCGAATTCCCGGCGGCTAACGTAGGCAGCTTCACGGTCGAGCTTGTGCACGAGTTTCTATGGAAGCTGGCGCTGGAAGCGCGCATTACGCTGCATGTCATCGTCCACTATGGACGCAATACGCATCATATGGTCGAGGCCGTGTTCAAGGCGCTCGGACGCGCGCTGGACGAAGCGACCTCGATCGATCCGCGCGTGAAGGGCGTGCCTTCAACCAAAGGGGTGCTGTAAGTGATTGCGATTATCGACTATGGCATGGGCAATCTGCACAGCGTCAGCAAAGCCGTCGAGCGGCTGGGCTGCGAGGCGCGGGTCACTTCCGATCCGCGCGAAATACTGGCGGCGGACGGGGCGATTCTGCCGGGCGTCGGCGCGTTCGGCGATGCAATGGCGAATTTGCGCGAGACCGGGCTGGTCGATACGGTGAAGGAATACGCGGCTTCGGGCAGGCCGTTTCTCGGTATCTGCCTCGGAATGCAGCTGCTGTTCACCGAGAGCGAGGAGCACGGGACGCATCGGGGGCTGGATCTGCTGCCGGGCCGCGTCGTTCGGTTTCAAGGGGATTACAAGGTTCCGCATATGGGCTGGAACGAGCTGACGTTTAAGCAGGAGAGCCCGTTGTTCGAGGGCGTGGAGCCGGGGCACGTGTATTTCGTCCACTCTTACCACGCGCTGCCGGAGCGTGAGTCCGATCTGCTGGCCGTGACGGATTACTACCAGCCGGTAACGGCGATCGTAGGCCGGGGTTCGGTGTACGGCATGCAGTTCCATCCGGAGAAGAGCGGCGAGCTCGGCATGGCGCTGCTCCGCAAGTTCACGGAGAGGGTTGTCGGGAAATGAAATTTAGACCTTGTATCGATATTCACCAAGGCAAGGTGAAGCAGATCGTCGGGGAAACGCTTCAAGCGGACGCCTCGAAGGTCGTGGAGAACTTCGTCTCCGAACGTGGGGCGGAATACTATGCTTCGCTGTATAAACAGGACGGGTTAACCGGCGGGCATATTATCATGCTCGGCGGCGGCAACCGGGAGGCTGCGGTGTCTGCGCTAAGGGCCTATCCCGGCGGCTTGCAGATCGGCGGAGGCATCACGGCGGAGAACGCGGCAGCTTACTTACGCGAAGGGGCTTCGCACGTCATCGTCACTTCTTACGTGTTCCGCGACGGTCGCCTTCAGATGGACAATCTGCGGCGTATCGTTGCGGAAGTCGGCCGGGAAAGGCTCGTACTCGACCTCAGCTGCAAGGAACGGGACGGCAAATGGTACGTGGTGACTAACCAGTGGACGACGTTTAGCGATCTGGAAGTCAACGAAGCCACTGTCCGAGAGCTTGAAAGCTACTGCGACGAGTTCCTGATCCATGCGGTCGATGTCGAAGGGAAGCGAGAGGGCGTCCAAGAGAGGCTGGCTGCGAAGCTCGCCGAATGGGCGACGATTCCGGCCACTTATGCAGGCGGTGCGCGATCGCTCGCGGATTTGGCGCGATTCCGCGAGTTGACGCGGGGCAAGCTGGACATTACGATCGGCAGCGCTCTCGATATTTTCGGAGGGACTCTTCCCTATAGCGATGTCGTGGCCTATTGCGATCCGTCGCGGTCGTCATAACGGATAACGAGGGATAAGGGGGAACGCTACATGTTGGCCAAAAGAATTATACCTTGCTTGGACGTGAAGGACGGAAGAGTCGTTAAGGGCGTCAATTTCGTGAATTTGCGAGATGCCGGAGACCCGGTGGAGCTGGCGGCGATCTATGATCGGGAAGGCGCGGACGAACTGGTGTTTCTGGACATCTCCGCATCGGTGGAAGGCCGGGCGACAATGGTTGACGTCGTGCGGAGAACTGCCGGGGAGATCACGATTCCGTTCACGGTCGGAGGCGGCATCTCGGCGGTGGAGGATATGAAGCGGCTGCTTCGCGCCGGCGCGGACAAAATCGGCATCAACACGGCGGCGATTCGCAATCCGGATCTGATTACGGACGGCTCGCGGACGTTCGGCGCGCAGTGCATCGTGGTTGCCATTGACGCGAAGTTCAACGCGGAGTGGGGCGAGTGGGAAGTGTTCACCCACGGCGGCCGCAATGCGACGGGCATTCGCGCGCTCGAATGGGCCAAGGAAGCGGAGCGCCGGGGAGCGGGCGAGATTCTGCTGACGAGCATGGACGCGGACGGCACGAAGGACGGCTTCGATGTCGCGTTGACCAAAGCGGTCTCGACAAGCATCGGCATTCCGGTCATCGCCTCCGGCGGAGCGGGCAATGCCGAGCATTTTTCCGATGTGTTCGCGGAAGGCCAGGCGGATGCAGCGCTGGCGGCGAGCATTTTCCACTACAAGGAAGTTACGGTGCAAGAGGTTAAGACAGCGCTGCGGGAAAAAGGAGTGAACGTCAGATGACGCAACAGCAACAGCAATGGCAAAAAGAGATTAAGTGGGACGCCGACGGGCTTGTGCCGGCGGTTGTTCAGGACGCGCTGAGCAAAGAGGTGCTTATGCTCGCCTACATGAACGAGGAGTCGCTGCAAAAGTCGCTGGAGTCCGGTCAAACGTGGTTTTGGAGCCGGTCGCGCGGCGAGCTGTGGAACAAGGGAGCGACGAGCGGCCATACGCAGCAGATCGAGTCTCTGCACTATGACTGCGACGGCGATACGCTGCTCGTGAAGGTGCGCCAGAACGGACCGGCGTGCCATACGGGAGCGTACAGCTGCTTCTACCGCGAGGGAACGGCGAAGGCGGCTGAAAAGGCTGCATTGGTGCAAGAGGACCGCTTCGGTCCGCTCAGCAGGCTGGAGGCGACGATCGCCCAGCGCGATGCGGAGCGCCCGGAAGGCGCGTATACGACCTATTTGTTCGAGAAAGGCGTCGACAAAATTCTCAAGAAGGTCGGAGAGGAAACCGCCGAAGTGATCATCGCCGCGAAAAACCGCGACGGAGACGAGCTTCGCTGCGAGTCCGCCGATCTCATTTTCCACCTGATGGTACTGCTTCGCGAGCAAGGCATACCGTTCGACGATGTGCTGAAAGAGCTGGAGTTTCGCCATCGCAAGCCGGTCAAGAAGGATTAGGTGAAGCGGCCATGACACAGACGCAAGGCATGCTCATCGATTACCATACGCATCACGAGCGCTGCGGCCATGCGGTCGGCAAGCTGGAAGACTACATCCTCAGTGCGATGAAGCAAGGCATGGAGCAGATCGGCTTGTCCGATCACATGCCTTTGCTGCATGTCACCGACAAGGATAATCCCGATTCCGCGATGCCGATGGAGGAGCTTCCCCGCTATGTCGAGGAGGCTCTTGCCCTGAAGGAGAAGTATAAGGGACGCATCGAGGTGCGCGTCGGGCTGGAAGGCGATTACGTCGAAGGCCAGGAGGAAAAGATCGAGCGGATCGTAAACGGTTATCCGTGGGATTACGTGATCGGCTCGGTGCATTTTCTCGGAACGTGGGATGTGACGGACTTCCGCCAGGTCGACCGCTGGGAAGGGCGCCGTGTCGTCGAGGTGTACGAGCAATACTTCGATGCGATCGCGAAGGCTGCGGCTACCGGATTCTATGACTATATCGGCCATATGGATGCGATCAAGCGGTTCGGCTATCGTCCGGAGGAAGATGTAAGCGCACTGGAAGACGCTGCGCTGCAAGCGATCAAGAAGCACGATTTGGCCTTTGAGCTGAACGCAGCCGGATTTTATGCCCCTTGCAAAGAGATGTATCCGTCCGTGTCGATCCTTGAACGGGCCAGAGCTTACGATATCCCTGTCACGTACGGTTCCGACGCTCACCACCCCGACAAAATCGGACAAAAAGGGGCGGAGGCGAAGGAACTGCTGCGAAAAGCGGGGTATACGGAGCTGGCCGTGTTTACAGAAAGAAAACGGAAATTGAAATCTTTTTAAAAAAGGCCCGAACTCATGTATAATGGAAATGATGACTGACGGATTTCGACACCTGGAGCGTCGAATCGCCAAAATATGGAGGGGCACATGTACAGCAGCAGTAAGCTTCGTATCTTTTCGGGATCATCCAATCCGCTATTGGCAGGCAAGATCGCCGACAATCTGGGAGTGCCGCTGGGGAAAATCAAGCTTTCCCGATTCAAGAGCGGCGAAGTGTACGTTCACTACGAGGAGACGATTCGCAATTGCGACGTTTTCTTGGTCCAGTCTCTATCTCATCCGATCAACGATTACTTCGTAGAATTGCTGGTTATGATCGATGCAGCCAAGCGGGCTTCGGCGCGAACGATTAACGTCGTGCTGCCTTATTACGGCTATGCCCGGCAGGAAAGGAAAGCCGCTCCACGAGAGCCGATCTCCGCGAAGATGGTGGCCGACGTGCTGACGACGGTCGGCGCTCACCGTATCGTGACGATCGATCTGCATGCTCCTGCGATCCAGGGGTTTTTCGACATTCCGGTCGACCATTTGACCGCACTGGATTTAATCAGCGATTATCTGAAGTCGAAGAACATCCGCAATCCGGTCGTCGTATCTCCGGACGCCGGACGAGCTTCGACGGCGGAGAAGCTGGCGAACCAGTTGGATTGCTCCTTCGCTATCATGATCAAGAAGCGTCCCGCGCACAACGAATCCGTCATTACGCACGTGATCGGAGACGTCGAAGGCTTTACGCCAATTATTATCGAAGATATGATCGATACGGGCACGACGATCGTGAACGTCGTGGAAGGGTTGAAGGAGCGCGGAGCGGAAGACCCGTTCGTATGCGCCACTCACCCGTTGTTCTCCGATCCCGCCTTGCAGCGTCTCGACCACCCGAGCATCAAGGAAGTGGTCGTCACCGACACGATCCTGTTGTCGGAAGAGCGTTCTTCTCGCTTCAAGGTCATCTCGGTTGCGCCTATGCTCGCGGAAGCGACGCGCATCATCATGGAGGGCGGCTCGATCAGCACTCTGTTTAAAACGAAGGGCGTATAGTAGCATAGGTTAGGCGGAAGGGGCGGTCCCATAAGCCAACCAAGTTGCTGTGAAAGATATTCGACAAACAAGATAGGTGTACGTACCTCCTATGAAGCAATCTCCGGGAGGTGCCTACACCTTCTTTTTTTATCGATCTTTTGAAAGCAACTTCGGAAATGCAAGGGATTCCCTTTCACAGGTTCAACTTGTATAGGCAGGGATTTGACAGGAAAAGAAGAAATAACAAAGAGAGGGTATGATAGGAGTACTTAGATTAGGGAGTAGATCATATGGCAGATGCTTGGAACAAGAAGTATGTGCTTAAACATAAAAATATCGCGGTTACGGAAATCGAGCTTGATGAGGCGACAGGCGCCATCTCGGCAGTTGGCCCTGCAACCGACGAGCGTCATTTGCCTATCGGGGTCACCGTCAGAAAAGGGCGGATCGATCGGGCAGCGCTCAATGAATGGTGGCGAGGGAGAGCCATTCCGGCAAGCCGGGATGGCATTAAAGAAGCGCTGCTCGAATTGAGGCTGTCCACTACGCATAAGCTGTTGGATAAAAGCTTGGGGCTAAGTTTGTCCGACCAATATTGGATTTGTCCGTTGGATGCGGATGCCGCTTGGTCCCAGTACAACTTCTTTGAAAGTGATTTCTCCGAAGATGTCGGGAATGTGCTGCTTGGCAAGGGCGGTTCAAGCGAAGCGATCAGCTTGATGTCTCCCGACAATACCTCAGACGGCTGGCTGAAAAAGAAATGGACGATTATGGACGGTCGGCGCTGTCTAGTCAAAGGGGGAAGCGGGGCGACTCAGCAGGAGCCATACAACGAGGTGTTGGCCAGCAGGCTGATGGAGCGGCTCGGCATTCCCCACGTCTCTTACACGCTGATGGTCCAAGAGGATTATCCTTATAGCGTATGCGAGAACTTTATTACGCCGCAAACGGAGCTTGTCACGGCATGGTATATCATGCAGACACAGCAAAAACCAAACCATGTCTCGGTGTATCAGCATTATGTGAATTGCTGCGAAGCGTTGGATATTCCGGATATTGTAGAAGCGCTTGACCGAATGATCGTCGTGGACTATCTGATCGCTAACGAGGATCGGCATCAGAACAATTTCGGCGTGGTGCGGAATGCCGAGACGCTGGAATGGATCGGGGCCGCTCCAATCTACGACAGCGGTTCGTCGCTGTGGTTTTCCAAGCCGACGGCACTCATCTCGACAACCCGAAAAATCACATGCAAGCCATTCAAAACCGATCATGCAGAGCAAATTAAACTGGTGACAAGCTTTGACTGGCTTGATTTGTCTCTATTGCACGACATCGAGGAAGAATTTCGCGAAATATTGAAGAGCTCTTTATTTATTGACGAAACCAGAAAAGAGGCGCTTTGCACAACTTTGCGAAAACGGATCGAGATGTTGTCCGAAATCGTTCAATCTTTTACGACTACCGGATGGAGCGACGATCGCAAATCGGATGTTTCGATAAATGTGGCTTATAGCGGCGGCGAGAAAGCGGACAATGACAATTAGTTCGTGACGTTGCCAAATCGCACCATAGATCGTATCCGCAACACCATCTTTAGCTTGCCGTTACAAGCGGCAAGCTGTTTGTTATTCGCGTCGAGACGCATGCGGCAACCAGAACCTCGTCATCGCCAGCGGGTTTTATTTTATGGACGGCGCAGGCTGTGTTATAATCTTGGATAACGAGTTTCAGACTACGAGGGAGGTGCCTTGCGATGAACCAGCGGAAGCGCGCTGCGAAACCCCGGCGTCCCAAAGTTATCCCGATGAGATTGGATGCGACATTTTTCTTCGAGCGCGCCGTACAGTCGCTGGATCGGTACCATTACGACAAGGCACTGAAATATTTTCGCCGCGCGGTGGAGTATGAGCCGGAGAATCCGGTCAACCACTGCAATATGGCCGGCATTCTGTCCGAGATGGGACGGTACGAGGAATCGAACGTGATTCTGCGCTCGGTGCTGGATCAGATCGATCCGGCGATGACGGAATGCTATTACTATTTGGCCAATAACTATGCCAATATGGAGCTTTTCGAAGCGGCCGAGGAGGCGCTCGTCCGGTATCTGGAGAACGATACGGAGGGCCAATTTCTGGAGGAGTCGGACGAACTGCTCGACCTGCTTCACTATGAACTGAACCGCCCGGCGAAGCTGTCGACCATCAAGGCGAAAGAAAATATTTACGCGCACGACAAGGCACGGGAGCTGCTGGAGGCAGGCCGGTTCGCCGAGGCGGTCAAAATGCTGGAAGAAATTATCGAACGGCAGCCGGACTTTCTGGCCGCAAGGAATAACCTGGGATTGGCATACTATTACATGGGACTGTTCGACAAATCGATTGCGACGATTACGGAGGTGCTGGACGCCGAACCGGGCAATCTGCACGCGCTGTGCAATCTGGCGATCTTCTATCAGCATTCCAATCAGCAGGGGCAGCTTCAAGCGCTGATCTCCAAGCTGAACAAGACGATTCCGTTTCATCCCGAGCATGTGTTCAAAATGGCGACAACGCTGGGCATCGTAGGGGAGCATCGCGAGGCGTACCAGCATTTCCGTCGTTTGCTGCGCACGGGAGAGTTGGCGGGAGAGCCGAGTTTGCATCATTTTGCCGCGATCGCGGCGGTTAATCTGCATCGGTATGAGGACGCCAAGAAGCATTGGCAGCAGGCCGAGAAGCTCGATCCTGGCTCCCAAGTGCCGGCATTCCATTTGAAGCGATTGGAGCGAGTGAGCGCGGGTGAAGAGAGTCCTCCTGCGCATTATCACTACCATCTTCCGTTCGAAGAGCAGTTCAAGCAGTGGGAAAACAGCCCCGGCCAGGTGACGGAGGCGCTTAAGAGCGATCCCCTCATCCGCTCCTCTTTCTTCTGGGCGCTTAGGCACGGCGATCGCCGCACGAAGGTGCAGGTTATCCAGGCGCTTGGACTGGTTGCGGACGACGAGGTGGTCGAGGCGCTAAAAGCTTTCCTGGTCGATCCGGACGAGGAGGACGAACTGAAACGGGTGGCTGTGCTGGTGCTCCGCTCCATCGGAGTGCAGGATTCGCTTTCCGTCATCTTCAGCGGACGGGCGCTGACGCTGGAGGCGCGTCGCAAATCCGCGCAGCTTCCGGTATGGGACAGCGCATGGCAGACGGTGCTGGAGCAGGCGCTCGAAGGAATGTCCGGGCGTTATGACGTTGTACAGCAGCACGATATGATGACGTTGTGGGTCGATTTTCTGTCGCGCGTATATCCGGATGTGCCGAAGCTGCACAAGTCGACGGGATGGGCGGCGGCGCTCGAGTATTGGACGGCCAAGATGCATCGCAGAACGGTGACTTATGCGGACCTGGTCAGCCGATACGGCGTGTCTCAGGCGAGTATTAGCCGGTATGCGAATCGGATCGACGAAGCCTGCGGAATTCGGGAGAAGCTGGACTTGACGAGGCCGTCGTTCCATTGACGGCGAGTATTCTTATTATTTCTTATGAGGTGTCGACAATATGTCAGATTCATTGTTCGTAGGCGTAGATTTGGGCGGAACGTCCATTAAGGTAGGCTTGTGCAACGAGGAGGGAGACCTGCTCCGTACTTATGAAGGCCCCACGCAAGCCTCCGATGGAGCGGATGCCGTTCTGTCCAATATTGCAGCCTATGTCCGGGAGCTCGTGCCTCCGGGAACGGAGGAATGGGAGAAGGTCGTCGGCGTAGGCATCGGCATTGCCGGGTTCCTTAACATTCCGGAAGGAATCATCAACTTCTCGCCGAATCTTCCGTTCAAGGATGTGCCGGCGAAGTTCATTATGGAAGAGAAGCTGGGCAAGCCGGTCAAGATCAACAATGACGCCAACGTAGCGGCGCTGGGCGAAGCCTGGGGCGGAGCGGGGAGAGGCGTGCAGAATTGCGTTTGCTATACGCTTGGAACCGGTGTCGGCGGAGGCGTCGTTCTGAATGATCGGTTGATTGAAGGGGCTTCGGGAATGGCGGGAGAGCTAGGCCATATCACAATCGTGCCCGATCTCGAAGCGATCCAGTGCGGCTGCGGCAGGATGGGCTGCCTGGAGACCGTATCTTCGGCCACGGGCATTATTCGGATGGCGAAGGACGCCGTTGCCAGGGGAGACAAGACGTCACTCGCCCTTGTGGAGGGCGAATTAACGGCCAAGCACGTCATCGACGCCGCGAAGGAAGGCGATGAGGTGGCTGTACGGATCGTCAGCCGGGCGGCGTTCTACTTGGGCAAATCAATGGCGGTCGTGGCGCTGGTCGTCAATCCGCAGCGCTTTATTCTTGGAGGCGGGGTAAGCAAGGCCGGAGAATATTTGTTCTCGCAAATCCGCGAAGTCTTTCGCAAGCTGACGCCGGCGAACGCTACGGAAGGCGTGGAGATCGTAGCGGCGGAGCTCGGCAACAACGCCGGAGTGGTAGGAGCGGCGGGGTTGTTCCTGCGGGCATAATCGCAGCAAGGCGCTCGGCTCCGCAGCTTGTGAGGCGGTCCCGGGCGCCTCATGTTATTCGTCGTTCTGCGAAGGGACGATGGCAAGATGAGCCTCAGGGGGAGTGGAAGGGCATGGATACGATAACGACGCAGCCAAGGCTCGTCATTATAACCGGGATGTCGGGAGCCGGCAAAACGATCGCCGTGCAAAGCTTGGAGGATCTAGGCTTTTTCTGCGTCGACAATTTGCCGCCGGTGCTTATTCCCAAGTTTGCGGATTTAATCGACCAGTCGCAGGGGAGAATCGCCAAGGTGGCCCTGGTTATCGATTTGCGCGGACGCGAATTTTTCACGGCGTTGTCCGAATCGTTGAACCACATTCGCGAGAACAGTACGATCCATTACGAGATTCTATTTCTCGACGCGACGGATGCGGTGCTTGTGCAGCGTTACAAGGAGAGCCGTCGGCGCCATCCGCTGGCTCCGGACGGACTGCCGCTGGACGGGATCCATTCGGAGCGCAAGCTGCTTGAAGATTTGAAGGGCTGGGCCAATCAGGTGATCGACACGAGCAACCTGAAGCCGGCGGCGTTAAAGGAGAAAATCGTCGCCCGGTTTACGAATATGGATCAGAACAACATCTCGATCAATGTCACGTCGTTCGGATTCAAATACGGCGTTCCGATCGATGCCGATCTCATTTTCGACGTCCGGTTTTTGCCGAATCCGCATTATATCGACACGCTTCGTCCAAAAACGGGCGCCGACCCGGACGTGTACGATTACGTGATGAAGTGGCCGGAGACGCAGACCTTCCTGACGAAGCTGCTCGATCTGCTGCAGTTTCTGATCCCGATGTACCACAAGGAAGGTAAAAGTCAGATCGTAATCGGTATCGGCTGTACGGGAGGCAAGCACAGATCAGTGGCGCTGGCCGAATATTTGGGACGTAGACTGGGAGCCAGCGAAACGGAATCGGTGCGGGTGAGCCACCGCGATTCCGAGCGCGATCGGCATTGAGGTGAGGGAATGAGCAAAATACAATCCCTTGCCCGCAAGCCGCGGATCGTCGTGATTGGCGGAGGCACCGGGCTGTCCGTCATGCTGCGCGGCTTAAAGCAAAAGCCGCTGGACATCACGGCCATCGTCACGGTCGCAGACGACGGCGGCAGCTCCGGCATTTTGCGAGAGGAGCTGCAGATTCCGCCGCCCGGCGATATTCGCAGCGTACTGACCGCGCTTGCCGATCGGGAGCCGCTGATGGCCGAAGTGTTGAAATACAGATTTCAGAACGGTACGGGCTTGGCCGGACATAGTCTCGGCAATCTCATTCTGGCGGCGATGACGGACATTACCGGAGACTTCGTTACAGGCATTACCGAGCTAAGCCGAATTCTCGCCGTCAGGGGACGCGTTCTGCCGGCGGCTAACCAGTCGATCGTGCTGAAGGCGGAGATGGAAGACGGCTCGACGGTAGTAGGAGAGTCGTCGATTCCGAAATCAGGACTCGCCATCCGCAGAGTGTACTTGGAGCCGCCCGACGTCAAGGCGCTTCCGGAAGCGGTGGAAGCGCTCCGGGAAGCGGATGCGATACTGATCGGTCCGGGAAGCCTATATACGAGCATTATCCCGAATCTGCTCGTACCGGAGCTGGCGGAAGCGATCGTGGAATCGGATGCGGTTAAGCTGTTCGTCTGCAATGTCATGACGCAGCCGGGAGAGACGGACAATTACTCCGTCAGCGATCACCTGGCCGCCGTTCACGCCCATATCGGCCATCATCTATTCGATTATGTTATTGTGAACGATGGGGAAATTCCTCCGCAGGTGGAAAGCTTGTACGCCGAACAGGGATCCAAGGCGGTTCATCTCGATTTGGAGGAAGTTACCCGGCGAGGTTACAAGGTAATTGCAGACAAGCTTGTCCTGTTCCGCACTTACTTGCGTCATGACGCGAAGAAACTAAGCGAGCATATATACCAGCTGGTCGAGGGCTGGATGCTCAGAAAGGGGTGACTAAGGCATGTCTTTTGCAGCGCAGACCAAAAAGGAGCTCACGATGCTTGAGGGCGACAGCTGCTGCGAAAGGGCGGAACTGTCGGCGCTGATACGAATGAACGGTACGATCTCGCTGTCGAACCGCAGGGTCATGCTGGACATCGCTACGGAGAACGCCGCCATATCTCGACGGATCTATACGTTGCTGAAGCGTCATTTTACTGTCGTGACCGAACTGCTCGTTCGTAAAAAAATGCGACTGAAAAAAAACAACGTCTATGTCGTGCGCATTCCGGCCGGCTCCGAAGCGATATTGAACGATTTGAGCATCGTCTCGGAAGGGTTTCTGTTCCATCCAAGCATCGACAAGGAGCTTGTGCGCAAAAGCTGCTGCAAGAAAGCTTATTTGCGGGGCGCGTTCCTGGCGGGCGGCTCGGTGAACAATCCCGAAGGCTCGTCTTATCACCTGGAAATCTCGTCGATGTATGAGGAGCATTGCAAGGCGCTCGTCGATCTGGCGAACAGGTTCCATCTGAACGCCCGATTTATCGAGCGGAAGAAAGGGTTTATCCTCTACATCAAGGAAGGCGAGAAGATCATCGAATTTCTGAACATCATCGGCGCGCATCAGGCGCTGTTCAAATTCGAGGACGTTCGCATTATGCGGGACATGCGCAATTCCGTGAACCGCATCGTCAACTGCGAGACGGCCAACTTGAACAAAACGATCGGAGCCGCCGTTCGGCAGATCGATAATATCAAGCTGCTCGCCAAAGAAATCGGATTGCACAATCTTCCCGACAAGCTGCGAGAGGTAGCCGAAGTCAGACTTCAGCATCCCGATATTAACTTGAAGGAAGTCGGAGATCTGCTGAAAGGGCAAGTCAGTAAGTCAGGCGTCAACCATCGGCTCCGCAAGCTCGACGAACTGGCGGAAAAAATCCGAAACGGCGGGGCATAACCGTATGGCGCATTTGTTCATAACAATGTTATAATGATGTAGAACTGGAGTACGGGAGGTCCCGACTAGCGGGACGAATTAAAGACAGGGGGTATCCGGTCCATGACGAGACAGCCGGTAGTCGTTCGGCTTAAGACAGGTCTTCACGCCAGACCGGCGGCACTATTCGTGCAAGAGGCCAATAAATTTTCTTCCGACGTCTTTGTAGAGAAGGACGAGAAGAAGGTTAACGCGAAGAGCATCATGGGCATTATGAGCCTGGCGATCAGCTCGGGGACGGAAGTTGCGATAAGTGCGGAAGGTTCGGACGCAGAACAGGCTGTAACCGCTTTAGTGCAGCTTGTGAGCAAGGAAGAACTGGAAAACCAATAATAAGTTCTGCATGAGGCCCCCTGGAGGGGCTTTTTGCGTTTATGGATTTTTTGTCCTAGGCGTGAAACATTTGTCTCTCTCGTCGCGTTTATAAAGACAAACCGATGAAAGGGGCATGGTCATGAAAAAAGGAGCTTTGCAGGTGTTGTCGGTCGTACTGGCCGCAGCGGTGATTGGATGGTTCGGATTCGTTAAAGGGGAGGGGAATACAGTGTCTGCTGAAACTGCGCAAGCGGCGCCTTACACGATTACAGTCGGAGCCAACGGTTCGGTAATGGTGGAGCCGGACGTTGCCTATTTGCGCTTGGCGGTCGAGACGCGCGGGAAGAAAGCGACGGAAGCTCAGCAAGCGAATGCCAAGCAGTTCGCAGGAGTGGAGAAGACGCTGCACGAGACGTTCGGCATCGCCAAGAAGGACGTCACGACGACGGGGTTCGACGTACAGCCGGAATACGATTATACGGAGAAGGACGGACGCGTGCTGAAGGGCTATATTGCCGTTCATTCGCTTCAAGTGACTTACCGCAAGCTTCCGGACATCGGCAAGCTGTTCGACGCTCTGACCGAATCCGGCGCGAATCGTCTGGACGGCGTGCAATTCTCTACGGAGAAGAAGGAGCAGTACGAGTTGGATGCGCTTAAGAAGGCGATGGAAAATGCAGCCGCTAAAGCAGGGGTGTTAGCGACGTCGGCCAACCGTCAGCTGAAGGGCGTCGTCAACATCGTGCAAGGCGACGTTGCCAACGTTCCGGTTGTTTACGCCCGCGACCAAGCGAAGGTCATGATGAATGAAATGGCTTCGGCAGCCGGTGCATCCTCCTCGGTGCAATCGGGACAGATCGAGATCAGCACGCAGGTGACCGTTCAATACGAAATGCAGTAAGAGGATGGCTGGGTAGAGGCCGTCTCGCGCATCGATCGGATTCCCGTTTAGGGAACCTTCGGCGCGCGAGGCGGCCTTTTGGCGATTGTCGCACCTCGAAAAAAATAAAACCGCTCGCCAAGACCGGCGGGCGGGCAGGAATAAGATGTGCGATAACAAGATGCAGATTTAGGCTTCCTTATAGTGGTTCAACTGTCGAATAGAGAGCGCTTCTTCCAACAACTCGATGAACTCGTGAGACAGATTCATCTTCTTGGCTTCTCTGTAAACTTCCAACAGATGCTCATCTTTAAGCGGGCGAAGCAAGGATGCTTTATCGCTCAATCGACGAGCTGCTACCATGTCTACGGGAACTGAGTTCGCGCAGCCTGCCGCAGACGGAGTCTCGGACGATACTAAATAAGGATACGGTCTTTCGAGCATACATAATTCCTCTCTTCCAAAGTTCCTAAGAGATAGCTAGAACTGGGTCTAAATGGAATCCTACATCTTACAGGATACCATGGTTTGGCGGGTTAGCAGAGAGGGTATTCAATCTTTTGAATTTTTATTGACATAAATATGGAATTATGCTATTTATTTTTTGGTAAAAAAGGAGCTGTTCCCGTCCTCTTGACGAGGCGGAACAGCTCCTTGGCGGTGAAGCGGATTAATTGACTTTGTCGATGACTTTATCGATCAGTCCGTATTCGCGAGCGACTTCGGCTTCCATGAAATTGTCGCGGTCGGTATCCTTCTCGATTCTCTCCAAAGGCTGACCTGTGCGTTCGGCGAGAATGCCGTTGAGCTTATCCCGCAGCTTCAGTATTCTGCGCGCGCGGATTTCGATGTCGCTGGCTTGGCCTTCGGCTCCTCCGAGCGGCTGGTGGATCATCACTTCGCTGTTCGGCAGGGCGAAACGCTTGCCCTTCGCGCCGGCGGCGAGCAGGAATGCGCCCATCGATGCGGCCATGCCTACGCAGATCGTGGAGACGTCCGGCTTGATGAACTGCATCGTGTCGTATATGGCCATTCCGGCCGTAATCGAACCGCCCGGGCTGTTGATGTAGAGGTGGATGTCCTTTTCCGGATCTTCGGCCGCCAGGAACAGCAGCTGAGCGATGATGGAGTTGGCGACTACGTCGTTCACCTGTGTGCCCAGAAATACGATTCGATCTTTCAATAAGCGGGAATAGATATCATAAGCCCGCTCTCCTCGATTGGTTTGCTCGACAACCATAGGTACAAAACTCATGTTTGGCGTCCCTCCTCATGTATTGGTTTTTTTATCATAGCGAATTCGAGTGCAAAAGTCAAAGAAAGTCAAAGTTGATTTGCTTGGAGCGTTTCATCGATCGAGAGAATACAAAAAAACCGGCCGAGTCGGCCGGTATGTTAATTGTATAGGTGGCGCGCCCGTGAGGAATCGAACCTCAATCTCAGCCTTCGGAGGGCTGCGTCATATCCGTTGGACCACGGGCGCTCGGTAAGTACAGCAAGAGTTATTATAGGGGATGGAGGCTGAAAATGCAAGGGATTTGGTATTTAAATTTTGGAGTTCGGAGCGGGAGCGGACAAAAGGAACGTTTACTAGTCTTGAAGGAATCCGGTCGTCCTCTGCGAAAAGTTATAAAAGACCAATCACACAGCTTATAGTAGGGGAATGAAAGACGATGCCGCCCTTCGTTCAATTGGCGCAATTCAGGGAGATCAGGCCTTACGTGCGCTTCGCTCATTATACGGACTTCCCGTTAAAGGTACCCTCCCGCTATATTCGCGACCATGAGTTTATTCTGGTCGACAAGGGACGGGGAGTCCTGTACACGGAAAACGGGCCCCATGCTTACAAGGAAGGGAGCCTGCTTATGATCCCTCCGGGGGTGCTGCACTCTTTTCAGGACGACCTCAACGCATCGTCCGGTTACGCGCATTGGGCGATTCATTTCGATTGGGAGCTTCGTTCGGAAGAGGAGCTTCTGCAGATAGTCGGGGAAGAGGCCGGACCGATCCGCCCGGACGAAGCTCCCGGGGAAACGTCAAGCTTGAGCTCCGTCTGGCTGCCGAATCTGGTGAGGATCGACGGGGCAGGAGAGGAAATCCGCAGGTTGATCGAGAGCGTCGTCGAGGCGTTTCGCGAGGAGCGGCCTTTCCGCAAGCTTGAGCTGCAGTCTGCTATGCTGCGGCTGTTGCTGGTTCTGGCGACGGGGCTTCAGGAAGGCGAACTGACATACGAGTCGCTGAGCGACAGGAAGACGAAGACGGAATCGAAGGGCAGAGCGGAGATTACCGATTATATCCTGAAAATCCACGATGCCGTAAGGGACAACGCGGACGCGGGAGAGATCCACAATCGTTGGCGAGAGGAAGTGTTCTTTAGCGCTCCTCATTTTCATCGCTTGTTCAAGGAGCAGACCGGGCTCCCGCCGCTGGAGTATGCGACCAAGCTCAGGATGGAGAAAGGGGCGCGGCTGCTGCTGGGGACGGAGCTGTCGGTGAAGGAGATCGCTTTCGCCTGCGGCTACGAGGACAGCAAGTATTTCAGCCGTTTGTTCCGGCAGCGCGAAGGAATGAGCCCCAAGCAATACCGCGAGCACTTTCTCGCCGGAAAATGATCGTATTGTCCACCTCATCCGATAGCTGCGCCCTCCCGGGTCGAATCGGCCGACTGCTACAATCGGCTTATGATCGACAGAGGAGGGCATTTTCATGAAATCATCCGACTTGCTGCGTGAGCGATTTGTTTCCGACGAACCGCCGCGCAGCCTGTTTCCGCTGCTGTGGCTGCACGGAGCGCCAGAGGAGACGGAGGAAGCGCTGCGCCGGGAGATCCGCGCGATGGAGGAGGGCGGCTGCGGCGGCTTCGTCATCGAGTCTCGCCCTCACGCAGATTATTTGGGCGAAGGCTGGTGGAGGGACGTCGGCATCTGTCTGGACGAAGCGAGAAGGCTTGGCATGGACGTATGGATGTTCGACGAGGAATATTATCCGTCAGGCATTGCCGGAGGCAAAGTGTTGGAGAGAATGCCCGATTACCGGATGCAGGTGCTGACGAAGACGAGCTTCCTGTGGAGCGCCGAAGGGGAAGAGCCCGAGGCCATGCCTCTGGACGGGGAGTTGTTCAAAATCGTCTGCGTTCCTGAGGAGAGGGGAGAACGGGCGGCATTCGCGCAATGGACAGAATGGCAGGCATGGACGCGCGAGCGTCGGGAAGCGGGAGAGGCGGCTTCGTGGACGGTCCATGTCATCGGGGTTAAGCCCTCGTGGAGCGGGCGCATGTTCGACAAGATGGTCGATTACCTGTCGCCCGAAGTGACGGACTGCTTTATCGAGCTTACCTACGAAGCGACCAAGCGCCGTTTTCCGGAATATTGGGGCACGACCTTGAAGGGCTTCTTCGGGGACGAGACCAGCTTTGAAAATTTCGGTTCCTACGACGCGCTGTTCGGGGAGGAGACGCCCTGCTTCCCGTGGCCGAGTTCGGTGCGGCATACTTTCGAGCAGAGGTGCGGATACGACCTGTATGGCTGCGTCGAAGCGCTGTGGCTGGACGAAGACGAGGAGAATACTGCGAGCTTCAGGACCGATTTTATGGATCATCTTACGAAGCTGTTCTCGGAAAACTTCTTCGCCCGCATCCAGCGTTGGTGCCATGCGAACGGAGTGCAGTTCATCGGACACGTCGTTGAGGATAATCGGGCGCATATGAATCACGGCTTCGGCGTCGGGCATTTTTTTCGTACGACGAAGCACTTCGATATGGGCGGTTACGATTTCGTGCTGCGCCAGGTCGATTCGGAGCAGAAGAGCTCCTCCTGCGAGGAGCATTTTCCGCAATTCAAAACGTATCGTGACCGTCCTTATCCCGACTTCTTCCACTACACCTTGGCCAAGCTGGCCCAATCGGCGGCGCATCTGGAGGTAGGCACAAGCTTGGTCATGTGCGAGAACTTCGGCGCTTACGGCTGGGACCTCGGTCTGCGGGAGATGAAATGGCTGACCGACTGGATGACGGCCAGGGGTACGAATTGGTATGTGCCGCACGCGTTTTCCCCGATTTTTCCGGATCCGGATTGTCCTCCTCACTTCTATGCGGGCGGACGCAATCCGCAGTGGCCGTATTTCAGGCAATGGGGGGACTACGCGAACCGTTCCTGCCTCATGCTCAGGGAAGCGCGGCATGTCGCGCCGATCGCCGTCCTTTATCCGGCCGAGGCGCACTGGGGAGGAGACGAGAACGAACTGGACGGGGTGTGCAAGGCGTTGATGCAGAGCCAGTACGATTTTGATATTTTGCCGATGGATCTGCTGGTAGACGAGGATCGCTGCGAGATTGGGGGAGGAACGCTGCGTATCCGCGACGAACGCTTCTCCGTCGTCGTGCTTCCGGGGATCGTCCGGCTTCCGGCATCGGTTCGAGAACGGCTCAAGGCATTTATCCGGTCCGGAGGCAAGGTGGTGTCGGTGAACCGTGCCGCCGTGGAAGGCGGAGAGCCCGTCGGGCTGGACGAATTGGCGGAGCGCCTGTCCCATTGGCTGGCGCCAGGCGTCGGAACGACGAAGCCGTTCCCTGAGCTTCGCTTCTGTCATTACGAGAAGAGCGGCCTGCAGATTTTCTTCCTCAACAACGAAAGCGTCGAAGAGACGTTCGAGGACATCGTCGAGTTTCCCGCTGCCGGGGTGCCGGAACGCTGGACGCCGATGGATGGGAAAATCGAGAAGCTGCCGCTGTACGGCCGTGCGGGAGATCGGGTTCGCGCTCCGATTCGTCTAGAGCCGTACGAATCCTGCTTTATTGTCGTCGATCCGGACGGAGACGGACATGGGGGGAGCTCGGCGGAGCTGGGACTCTCTACAGACGAGTGGCATCGTGCGCAGCGGACGGAGGATGGAAATCTCCGGCTGAAGATGCGAATCGGGGAGCGACGTGTCGAGGAATGGCGCGTGACGGTCGTTCGCAGCTCTCTCCTGGAAGCTCCGGCGCCTGACTCGGCTCGCTTGTCCGGGCTTGGCGATTGGGGCCGTATGGAGGGGATGGAGGCGTTCTGCGGGAGCGTCGATTACGAGGCGTCGTTCGAGCTGGGCAGCTTGAAGGAAAGTTACTCGCTGGATCTGGGGGAGGTCGGAGAAATCGCCGCGCTCGGGGTAAACGGACGGGAGCTGTCACCAAGGCTATGTCCTCCCTATCGTTGGGCGATTCCGCCGGAGGCGCTTAAGCCCGGCGAGAATCGGCTTAGGGTAACCGTGACGAACACGCTCGGTCCTCATTTCCGGGAGGATGATTTCCGCAGAGACGTACCGACTGCGGCCGGTCTGATCGGCCCTGTAACATTGACGGCTTGGGAAAGCCGCGCAGCATTCGAAGAGAGGAAGGGATTCGCATGATCGGCGTTCCTTGTTTATGGCATCCTGCGCCCAGTCGGTCGCAGAACGTCTACGTGCTGTTTCAGGCGCAAATTTCCGGCCAAGCTGCCGGTGCAGGTCCGCTGCGGCTGCGCGTTTTTGGCATTAGTCTGTATCGACTGTATTGGGACGGCGAGGAGATTGGGGAAGGTCCGGCGCGTTTCTCTCCCGATCGGCCGGAATACGATGAGCTTGAGCTGCCGGCTTTGGACGGCGGGGAGCATGTCCTCTCCGCGATTGTCCACGATTACGGCGTGCACACGCGCATTCTGATGGGCGGACTCCCTCCTTTCCTGCAATGCGAGGCGACCGGTCCGAACGGGGCGCTGCCGCTTGAGTGGAAGTGCATGGAGCTGTCTGCCTTTGGGCCGACCGAACGCAGGGTGAACGGGCAGCTGGGCTGGATGGAGAACTGCGACACCCGGAGGCTGCCGAATCTGCAGCTGGCTTTCGAAGGCGAAGGCTGGACGGATCCTGTTGTCGTTGCTAAGCCGCTCGGAGATGCGGCATACGGGCCGAAGACGATCGGAGATTGCCTGAGTCTGCCCGCGGAAGCGGAAGAGATCGCCCGGGGCGAATACGCCGACCGGTTCGGCTATATCGACGACGATCCCCCGCTGCGCTTTCTTAGCCGCGATCTTCGGCCGGGCGTTCCGGCCGACGGCTTCTGGGTGCGCTACGATCTCGGCCGGATCGGCCTGTACCGGCCGCGGATCGGGATCGAGGCTCCCGCCGGGACGATCGTGGAGGCGGGGTACAGCGAGTCGCTAACCGATGGCAAGGTGCATCCCGTCATCACGCTCTCCGCCAGCACCTCCTGCAATATGGACCGCTGGATCGCCAAAGGCGGGCGGCAGGTGCTGCAGACGTTCGTTCCGCGGGGCTTCCGGTATTTGGAGGTCCATATCGCCGCTTCCTCGTCCGAAGCTCGGGTGTTTCGTGCGGAAGGAAAGATGCGGACGCTTTATGACCGACCGGCAGGAAGCTTTCAGTGCGCCGATCCGTTGTTGAACGAAATCTGGAGTATGGGCGCGGCGACCTTGCAGGCTTGCTGCGAAGACGCTCTGATCGATACTCCGACGAGGGAGCGAGGACAGTGGCTGGGGGATGCGGCGGTTACGGGAATGGAGACGCTAAGCGTCGTCTACGGCAACCTGGAGCTGGTGCGGAGAGGGCTTCTGCAAGCCTCTTATCGAAGGAGAAGCGAGGATGGACTGGCGGCCGGGCTATGTCCGGGTCAGGAGGCGTATTTGACTTCGTACGCCCTGTACTGGATTATCGGTTGCGTTCGTTACAGTCGGTTGACCGGGAGCTTGGAATTGCTGCGGGAAGGCTACGACACGGCTGAGCGCACGCTTGCCTTCTTTATCTCGCACAAGGGGGCCAGAGGCACATGTCCGCCACCGGGCACCTGGGATTTTCTCGATTGGGGGCATTCGGTTTCCGCGGGAGAGATCAACGTCAGCTTGAATCTACTGCTAATAATGGCGCTGAAGGAAATGGCGGCATGGGAGCGGGCGCTCGGCAAGGCCGACGAGGCGGAGCTGCGGCTGGCGCAGGCCGAGGAGATGCGGCGGATCGCCGGGGAGAGTTACTCGACGGCGGAAGGGATGCTCGCCAAGTCGGTTTCGGCGGAAGGAGCGAGTGCGCCCGAAGAGCGCAAGGCGGGGTTTCATGCGACGGTTCTCGGCTTGCTGAACGAGATGTTCGACGAGCGGACGAAGCCTCTTGCAGTCGAATTCGTCAAGCGGCATATATCAAGCTGCTTCCCGAACGACCCGCAGGCGCCTAGGCTGTCCCACCCGGATGCGGCGAGCGATCGGCTGATCACCCCCAGCTTTGCCTATTTTTCGCTGCAGGCGTTATGGGAGGCCGGGGAGGCCGAATTCGTTCTGGAGCAGTACCGAAGCTGCTGGGGGTGGATGCTGGAGCAGGGCGCAACGACGCTGCTGGAGGTGTTCGACACGCGCTGGAGCCACTGCCATCCGTGGTCGGCGGCCCCGACTTGGCAGCTGTCCCGCTATCTGCTCGGGTTGATCCCGGCCCCAGATGAGCGCGATTCGAACCGTCACCGGCTGTTGTTCCAGCCGGGCTCCGTATCGTCCGCTTCCGGCATTATCCCGTCGTTGACGGACGAGGGGGCTTCGATTCGCATCGAATGGATGCGGGAGGAAGCGGGCGGCTGGTCGTACGCGCTGACGACCGACCGGCCGATTCGCATCCGGGTGGAGAACGGCAATATCTCCAAGTATGCGATTGACGGAGCGGATGAGGCAGAGGCAGATCGAAGGGTTAACGGCTGGATCGAAGTCGGCGAAAGCTTGACGCTGACGTTTGCGTAAGAGGCTAAGAGGGGGGGGGGGCTATCCCGTAAGTAAGTTTCTCTGACAGATGATCGATACTAAAGGTTAAAGGGGGATGTACCTCCTTCCGTGCGATACGCTCCCGAAATCTGAATGGGTAAACCCGTTGCAGAGTAATTTCGGGAGCGTTTGAGGCGTCTACAGGCTAATCATGACCCACGACACTTCCAGATAATTCCCAGAATTTATTCGTATAATTATCGAAGACGCTTTAGTGACATAGACCCCATGGTCTTGGTTGATTTATACGATTTTTCCCACAAACGTTCGTCGTTTGAGTCTGAGCCGAGTTGCTTTGTGCGGTTTTTCCTACAAACGTCCGCCGTTTAAGCCTGGTTTGAGCTGCGTTGTACGAAATTCCGACTAACTTCCCTGCATAAGCTCATGTGTGCAAATAGACCGTCGTAAAAGTTTAATATCCGATAAATTGGAAACGTTGTGGGTCATGATTAGATCTACAGGAGGTACATCCCCCTTACTTTGTGTATGGGTCATCTTAAGCAACTTCGTTTGTGGGACAGCCTCTTTTGAGCGGGTATTTGTGGCGCGTGCGCGAAACGGGGCTTCCGGATTGTTCGCGTATACCTGTATAATGGCGAACAGAATTTCGTGCGACGCAGCCCTTGCAACAAACGGGAAAATTCGCTAATATAGAGGTGGGACTCAAAATGATATGGCGGGACATTTTTCGTCCAACCATACAATTCGCATCATTGCCGACGGTGACCATTCGGTCTTAGGGGGATAGGCGGAGGGAATGCGAAAAATGATCGACATACAGAAAAAGCTGCTTCCGGATCTCCTTCAGGTGATGGAGACGAGGTACGATATTTTGCACCGGATCTATCTGGAGGGTTCGATTGGACGGCGCACGCTGGCGGCGAGCCTGGAGATGACGGAGCGCGTACTGCGTTCGGAGCTGGAGCTGCTTAAGTCCCAAGGGCTGCTGAACACGGCGACGACTGGAATGACGTTGACCGCCGGCGGCAGACAGTTGGTGGAAGAGATGGAGCCAATCGTCAAGGAATTGTTCGGCCTATCCGATCTGGAGGACAGAATTCGCGAAGCTTTCGGCTTGAAGCGGGTTATTGTCGTTCCGGGAGATTCGGACGAATCCGATCTCGTCAAGGCGGAACTCGGAAGAGCCGGCAGCCGCGTTCTGCGGGAAAGTCTCTCCTCCGGAGATGTAGTTGCCGTCATGGGCGGATCTACGATGGCGCATCTGGCCAAACAATTTTCTACTACGTCCCAATTGAAGGATAACTGGTTCGTACCTGCCAGGGGCGGGTTGGGCGAGAGCGTCGACTACCAGGCCAACACGATCGCATCGGAGCTGGCTAAGCGAGCGGGCGCGCGGTACAGAATGCTGCACGTTCCGGATCACTTGAGCGAAGAAGCTTACCAGTCGATTATGCAGGAGCCGAACGTCAGGGAAGTCGTCGACATGATCCGAGGCGCGCGAATCGTCGTTCACGGAATCGGCGACGCGGTCACGATGGCCAGTCGGCGAAAGCTGATGGACGAGACGAAAGACGAACTGGTGAAGGACGGAGCTTTGGCGGAAGCTTTCGGATATTATTTCGACCGTCATGGCAAGGTTGTTCATCGGATGGCGACGGCCGGGCTCAGGCTGGAGGACATTGAAGCCGCGGGAATGGTTATCGGTATCGCAGGAGGCGGAAGCAAGGGCGAAGCGATCGCATCCGTCATGCGTTTCGGGCACGATGACGTGCTTGTCACAGACGAGGCGGCGGCTCGGGAAGCTTTGCGGTATGTAGAGCGTTAAAGCCGGCAAATCGGGTAATCCTTACTTTATAGAGGTCTCGGCGCCTATGCGCCTTGATATATAGCATCAACACCTTTTTCAATTCTAAGGAGGAACCAACATGGCAGCAGTAAAAGTGGGCATTAACGGATTCGGACGTATCGGACGCAACGTATTTCGCGCAGCGTTGAACAACCCTGAAGTAGAAATCGTTGCAATCAACGATCTGACAGATGTAAATACACTTGCTCACCTTCTGAAATACGACACGACGCACGGCAAACTGAACGGAACGGTTGAAGTCGGCGAAGGCGCGCTGATCGTGAACGGCAAATCGGTTAAAGTTTTCGCAGAGCGTGATCCGGGCAACCTGCCTTGGGCTTCCGTAGGCGTTGAAATCGTAGTTGAATCCACGGGTATCTTCACTGCGAAAGACAAAGCCGAGCTTCACCTGAAAGGCGGCGCGAAGAAAGTTATCATCTCCGCTCCTGCAACGAACGAAGACATCACGATCGTAATGGGCGTTAACCAAGACAAGTACGACGCAGCTTCGCACACGATTATCTCCAACGCTTCTTGTACGACGAACTGCTTGGCTCCGTTCGCGAAAGTTCTGAACGACAAGTTCGGCATCGTTAAGGGCATGATGAACACGATCCACTCCTACACGAACGACCAGCAAGTGCTGGATCTGCCTCACAAAGACCTGCGCCGCGCTCGCGCTGCCGCAGAGAACATCATTCCTTCTTCGACTGGCGCTGCGAAAGCCGTTGCTCTCGTATTGCCTGAGCTGAAAGGCAAGCTGAACGGTATGTCCATGCGCGTTCCTACGCCTAACGTATCCGTTACGGACCTGGTTGCCGAGCTGAAAGTCAACGTTACGGTTGAAGAAGTGAACGCGGCTCTGAAAGCTGCTTCCGAAGGCCCGCTGAAAGGCATCATGAACTACTCCGAAGAGCCGCTCGTATCCAGCGACTACAACGGCGATCCTGCTTCTTCCACGATCGATGCGCTGAACACGATGGTCGTTGAAGGCAACATGGTTAAAGTTATCTCCTGGTACGACAACGAGTGGGGCTATTCCAACCGCGTTGTTGACTTGGCTGCTTATATTGCAAGCAAAGGCCTATAAGTTAACCATCCCCCTAAATCCCCCTTCCCGAAGGGGGACCCCAAAGGGCTCCGCCCTCTGGACACCCGGCGCTGTCGGATGAGTGGCAGAGGACGGGGGAGGGGAACGGCCTGCTTGGATCGCTGCGTCCCGGATTTGCTCTTGCAAACCCGGGACTACGCTTAACTATTGAGCGAACAGCGGCCGCGGGCCGAAAGCAAAGGCGGCTCTCCTCTGCGCATGACTGCGCTTCTTGAGGAGAGAAGGCTAAGGGCGAGGGTTCCCCGCGCGCTGACTGCGCTGCTCGGGAACCCAAGGTCAAAAGCTAGGGTTCCCTACGCAATGACTGCGCTGCTCTGGAACCTAAGGTCAAAAGCTAGGGTTCCCTACGCAATGACTGCGCTGCTCGGGAACCCAAGGTCAAAAGCTAGGGTTCCCTACGCAATGACTGCGCTGCTCGGGAACCCAAGGTCAAAAGCTAGGGTTCCCTACGCAATGACTGCGCTGCTCGGGAACCTAAGGTCAAAGGCATAGGTTTCCTACGCGCTGACTTCGCCGCTTGGAAACCGAGGTCAAAGGCAAGGGTTCCCCGCGCGCTGACTGCGCTGCTCGGGAACCTAAGGTCAAAAGCAAAGCTTCCCTTCGGGGAATGAGATACAAAAACAAGGCGGGCTCCCTCTAGGAGCCTAGCTTTGCGCAAGGAGATAGACAGCCATCTGAGGAGGTTCGACCCGTGAACAAGAAAAGTGTAAGAGACGTAGAGGTTGCAGGGAAGAAAGTGTTCGTGCGCGTTGATTTCAACGTGCCGCTGGAAAACGGCGCAATCACGGACGACACGCGTATTCGCGAAACTCTGCCTACGATCAAGCATTTGATCGAGAAGGGCGCGAAAGTCATTCTGGCGAGTCACCTGGGCCGTCCGAACGGTCAAGTCGTCGACGGTCTGCGCTTGACGCCGGTTGCCGCTCGCCTGTCCGAACTGCTGGGCAAACCTGTGGCCAAAGCCGACGAAGTCGTTGGAGCTGCTGTACAAGCGAAGGTTGACGAGTTGAAGGACGGAGACGTGCTGCTGCTGGAAAACGTTCGTTTCGAAGCGGGCGAGGAGAAGAACGACGCCGAGCTGGCCAAGTCGCTGGCCGCGCTGGCGGACCTGTTCGTGAACGACGCTTTCGGAGCGGCTCACCGCGCTCACGCGTCCACGGAAGGCATCGCGCATCACATCCCTGCAGTTTCCGGCTTGCTGATGGAGAAAGAGCTCGACGTACTGGGCAAAGCTCTGAACAACCCGGAGCGTCCGTTCACGGCCATCGTAGGCGGCTCCAAGGTAAAAGACAAGATCGACGTCATCAACAAAATGATCGAGATCGCCGACAACATCCTCATCGGCGGAGGTCTCTCCTATACGTTCCTGAAGGCGCAAGGCAATGAGATCGGCTTGTCGCTGTGCGATGATTCCAAGCTGGACCTGACGCTCGAATTCATCGAGAAAGCGAAGAAGCTCGGCAAAAACTTCTATCTCCCGGTTGATATCGTTGTATCGGAAGATTTTAAATCGGCTGTTAACATGGATATTGTCGGCATCGACGGTATCCCGGCTAACAAGGAAGGCGTCGATATCGGTCCGAAAACGCGTAAAATCTACGCGGAAGTCATCAAAAACTCCAAGCTGGTTCTCTGGAACGGACCGATGGGCGTATTCGAAGTGGATGATTTCGCAAACGGTACTCGTGAAGTTGCGCAAGCTTGCGCGGACTCGGACGCTTACACCGTCATCGGCGGCGGCGATTCCGCTGCTGCGACTGAGAAGTTCCATCTGGCTGACAAAATGAACCACATCTCCACAGGCGGCGGCGCTTCTCTGGAGTTCATGGAAGGCAAGGCGCTTCCGGGCGTCGTAGCTCTTAACGACAAATAGAGGTGACAAGGATGAGCAGAACACCAATTATCGCGGGCAACTGGAAAATGTTCAAGACGGCAGGCGAGGCAGCGTCCTTCGTAGCCGAAGTCAAAGGCAAAGCGGAAGTATCCGGCGTGGAGAGCGTAATCTGCGCTCCGTTCACGGCGCTTCCGACGTTGGTCGAGGCGGTTAAGGGCACGACGATCAAAGTCGGCGCGCAAAACCTGCACTTCGAAGACAACGGCGCGTACACGGGAGAGATCAGCGGCGTTATGCTTAAAGATCTCGGCATCGATTACGTCATTATCGGCCACTCCGAGCGCCGTCAATATTTTGGCGAGACGGACGAGATTGTGAACAAGAAAGCACATGCGGCATTCCGTCACGGACTGGTTCCGATCGTATGCGTGGGCGAGAAGCTGGAAGAGCGCGAAGCTGGCACGACGAACGAAGTCGTTCGCGTACAGACGGAAGGCGCACTGTCCGGCCTGACGGCTGAGCAGGTTGCGGCTGCCGTGATCGCTTATGAGCCGATCTGGGCGATCGGCACGGGCAAATCGTCCACGTCCGCGGAAGCGAACGAGACGATCTCCTACATCCGCAGCGTCGTAGCCAAGCAGTTCGGCGCGGAAGCGGCGGATAAGGTGCGCATTCAGTATGGCGGCAGCGTTAAGCCGAATACGGTAGCCGAGTACCTCGGCCAATCCGATATCGACGGCGCGTTGGTCGGCGGCGCAAGCTTGGAGCCGGCTTCCTACGTGGCGTTGGTTGAAGGGGCGAAGTAAGATGGCAGCTCCCAAACCGGTTGCGTTAATTATTTTGGACGGCTTCGGCATTCGCGAAGAGAAGCACGGCAACGCCGTGGCTCAAGCGAACAAACCGAATTTCGATAAGTACTGGAGCACTTTCCCGCACACGACGCTGACGGCGAGCGGAGAAGCGGTCGGCTTGCCGGAGGGCCAGATGGGCAACTCCGAGGTCGGCCATCTGAATATCGGCGCGGGCCGCATCGTGTATCAGGATTTGACCCGTATCTCCAAGTCGATCCGCGATCAGGACTTCTTCGACAATTCGACGTTGGTCGGCGCGGTACGCCATGCCAAGCAGAACGGCAAGAAGCTGCATCTGTACGGTCTGCTGTCCGACGGCGGCGTTCATAGCCATATCGACCACCTGTTCGCGCTGCTTGAGCTGGCGAAGCGGGAGGAGCTTGAAGAAGTGTATATCCACGGCTTCCTCGACGGCCGCGACGTAGCTCCCGACAGTGCAGTCGGCTATCTGACCCAATTGCAAGGCAAGATCGAAGAGTTCGGAATCGGGCGCATTGCCACGCTGCAAGGCCGCTACTACGCAATGGACCGCGATAAGCGGTGGGAGCGGGTAGAGAAGTCCTATCGCGCGATGGTTTACGGCGACGGTCCGACGGCGGTTGATCCGATCGCAGCGGTCAAAGCTTCTTACGAGCAAGGCGTATACGACGAGTTTTTCGTGCCGACGGTGATCGTCGGAGCGGACGGCAAGCCGAACGGCTTGGTGGAGTCCGAAGACTCGGTCATTTTCTTCAACTTCCGTCCCGACCGTGCGATTCAGCTGTCCAATGTGTTCACGAATGAGGATTTTCGCGGTTTTGACCGCGGCCCGGGCTTTCCGAAGAACCTTTATTTCGTGTGCATGACGCTGTTCGCGGAAACCGTAGGCGGCTTGGTTGCGTATAAGCCTAAAGAGTTGGATAATACATTTGGCGAAGTACTCGTTCAACACGGGAAAAAGCAGCTCAGAATCGCCGAAACGGAGAAGTATCCACATGTCACGTTCTTCTTCAGCGGCGGACGGGACCACGTTCTGGAAGGCGAAACTCGGATTCTCATCAATTCGCCGAAGGTCGCCACCTACGACCTGCAGCCGGAGATGAGCATCTACGAGGTCACGGAAGCGCTGGAAAAGGAAATTGCCGACGACAAACACGATGCGATCATTCTGAACTTCGCGAACCCCGACATGGTCGGTCACTCCGGTATGCTGGAGCCGACGATCAAGGCGGTGGAAGCGACTGACGAATGTCTCGGACGGGTAGTCTCCGCGGTAACGGCCAAAGGCGGAGTCTGCGTGGTTATCGCCGACCACGGCAATGCAGACATGGTGCTGGACGACAATGATCGGCCGTTTACGGCGCACACGACCAACATCGTTCCGTGCATCGTGACCCAAGCCGGCCTCACGCTTCGCGAAGGCGGCATTCTGGCTGATGTAGCCCCGACGCTGCTTGCGCTGCTTCAGTTGCCGCAGCCGGAGCAAATGACGGGCCAATCCTTGATTGTCTAACCGCATTAAAAATAAACCCACCGAAGGAGTGTTCTACCTATGACGATCATTACTGACGTATATGCGCGCGAAGTGCTCGATTCTCGCGGCAATCCGACTGTCGAAGTCGAAGTTCAATTGGAATCCGGAGCTAAAGGCCATGCCATCGTTCCGTCCGGCGCTTCTACCGGCGCATACGAAGCGGTCGAGCTTCGCGACGGAGACAAAGGCCGTTACTTGGGCAAAGGCGTTCTGAAAGCTGTAGAGAACGTCAATACCGTTATCGCTCCGGAAATCATCGGCTACGATGCGCTTGATCAAGTCGAAATCGACAGCAAAATGATCGAACTCGACGGTACGCCTAACAAAGCGAACCTGGGCGCAAACGCGATCCTCGCGGTATCGATGGCTGTCGCTCGCGCTGCTGCCGATGCGCTTGACGTTCCTCTGTATACTTACCTGGGCGGATTTAACGCCAAAACGCTGCCTGTACCGATGATGAACATCGTTAACGGCGGAGAGCATGCAGATAACAACATCGACGTACAAGAGTTCATGGTGCTGCCGATCGGCTTGCCGACGTTCTCCGAAGCTCTGCGCGCAGGTACGGAAATCTTCCACGCTCTGAAGGGCGTTCTGAAGGCAAAAGGTCTGAACACGGCAGTTGGCGACGAAGGCGGCTTTGCTCCGAACCTTGGTTCCAACGAAGAAGCGTTGTCCACGATCCTCGAAGCAATCGAGAAAGCGGGCTACAAAGCCGGCGAAGAAATCTTCCTGGGCATGGACGTTGCTTCCACGGAGTTCTTCAAAGACGGCAAATACCACCTCGAAGGCGAAGGCAAGTCCTTCACGCCGGCTGAGTTCGTTGACCTGCTTGCTAGCTGGGTAGAGAAGTATCCGATCATTTCCATCGAAGACGGCTGTTCCGAAGACGACTGGGAAGGTTGGAAATTGCTGACGGAGAAACTCGGCGGCAAAGTTCAACTGGTTGGCGACGACCTGTTCGTTACGAACACCGAGCGTCTGGCTGACGGCATTGAGAAAGGCGTAGGCAACTCCATCCTCGTTAAAGTCAACCAAATCGGTTCCTTGACCGAGACGTTCGATGCGATCGAGATGGCGAAGCGCGCAGGCTACACAGCTGTAATCTCCCACCGTTCCGGCGAATCCGAAGACAGCACGATTGCCGACATCGCAGTTGCGACGAACGCTGGCCAGATCAAAACCGGCGCTCCGTCCCGTACGGACCGCGTTGCCAAGTACAACCAATTGCTCCGCATCGAAGATCGTCTTGGCTCCACGGCTAAGTACGGCGGCAAAGCGGCGTTCTATAACCTCAGCAACCTGAAATAAGTTAAATAGCGACATCTTAGTCAGACAGAACGAACGACAAGAAGGACGAACCCTTGCGCTTAGACGCGGTTCGTCCTTTTTTTAATGGGTGGAGGTGCTCACGGATTTGCCTTAAGCCGAAAAGAATCCAACAATTGCTGACCTTCTGTTTGGATCGTCTCGATTGCTTCATCTTGGATTCGATCTGGGCCTGAGCTTCGCTATTGATGTATTTCACGACATCCCAAGCGGTCGGCTTCTGTGCTGAATATTGCTAACCGCAAAAATGGAGTTCATATAAAGAGCATTCGTTACGTCCGGATTCGCGGGATCGACGGGAACAGTTACGACATCGAAGTTAAGGGGCTTGCTGCCTGGTTCTGATCTCTGTCTGTCGGTAATCGACGAATAGTAGAAAAATTCATTTTCCTTGATGGCGACCCGGCCCTTCGCGAAGATCGTTCTTAAATTGTTCTACGATGTCTCCCGAAGGAAAGTGCAGAACATTCGACTGATGGGCCTGCATGACAGACGCGAAATCCTCTTCCAGCTGTCGGAAGCGATGACGATGTTGGAGCCGTCGGCGCTGTACGGAGTTAATCCGATCGCAGTGCCAGCGTCCACTATTAAGTCGAACAGACCTTGAACTGATCCGGGTTCAAAACCGTATATGCGCTCATCTTCGTTTCCCTCGGTTAAAAAGGTCCAATATTAAGCCCCTCGAACGCTTTGGCATGTTCCTTGCGTACCGAGGCTGACGCATAGGCTGTCCGGGAACGGATTTTGGCGACTTCGTCGCTATTGATGTACTTGACGACTTCCCATGCGGCTCTCTTGTGGGCAGTCTGGTTATTGACTGCAAAAATCCAACCGAGCGCAAATTGATTGGTCATATCCGGAGTCGCCGGGTTGACGGGAGTGGTGACAACTCCGAGTTCAAACTTCTTTGAAGTCGTATGATATTGGACCTGCAGGAATGTGCAAGCTTCCCGATTGATAGAGCTTCATTACGGATTCGAAGACCTTCCGCCAGCTATTGGATTGGAGCGTGAATTCGAAGGCAATAAAATAATGGATTGCTTATAGTGCCTGTGCTATGATTTTGACGAATATCCGCTATCGGCGGGCGGCAGTTCCGTTTACGCTGAACTACAAGACGACAAGCAATTTGGGCTTGGGAAGCCTTTAACTGTTCTTTACGCTCAACAAGCTAATCTGGGACTAAGTAGAAAAGAGGGCGTTCTTTGCACCGATTCGTGGAGATCTAATAATCAAAGAGGTGGAAAAATGATAAAAGGATTATATGAGGCACATTTACCCGTCAGCAATATAGAAGTGTCGATTGAATTCTATAAAAAGTTGGGTTTAGGTTTGGCTTGGCGCGATGAAGACACTGCTTTCTTTTGGATAGAAGAGGGGAAAAGCTGGTTAGGTTTATGGCAAGGAGACGAATATCAGACCCCCTACCATCCTTCATTACGACATATTGCTTTTGGAGTATCGTATGAAGATTTGAAAAACTCCTTAACTTGGTTAAAATCAATTCAAGTTGAAGCTGTACCGTTCAGCAGAAGAACATCTGTTGAACCTTTTATTCGTCCCAATCAAGGGAACGCTTCAGTTTATTTTAATGACCCCGATGGCAATAGCTTGGAATTAATATGTTACGTTCCAGTTCCAGACGACTTAAAAGAGATTACAGATAAGTTGTCTTCAGAGGAATGGGAGAAACTTATCGCTAGTCATTTGTAAACTAGTCCAAACAAAAAGGCACGTATTCTCCCAGGCGATATTTGCCACGCGGAGGTACATGCCTTTTGCTTTCTCTACGGGGAGCAGGAGACGGCAACTCGAGCATAACCATTCGGTCCGTTGTCTATTGCCCAGAGCGATACCGGAACTCCAGAGGAGTGACCCCGGTTATTTTCTTGAACAGCCGACCGAAATAATAAGGGTCGTCGTAGCCGACCTCGCGCCCGATCGCGGCGACGGTGTCGCCCGTTATCTGCAGCAAATATTTGGCGCGTTGGATGCGCAGGGAGTGGGTGTAGGCGGTGATGGTCGTTCCGGAATATTTTTTGAAGACGGAGCAGATATGGTTGTACGTGCGGTCGACCGCCGCTTCGAGCATCTCCTTGGAGAGCTCGCGCTGAAAATTTTCATCCAGTGTGTTGACGATCCGGCGATACAGAATAAAAGATTCCGGCGTCGCCGGGTCCGGATGCTGGCTCTCCATAAAGTCGTTGGCGATTAGCTCCAGCACAGTCCAGATGAGTACCGACAGCCGTACGCGAAAATAACCGGCTGGTTTTCTCATCTCGGCGATCATCCGCTCGAACTTCAAAGCCAACTCGAATCGGCACGAGGGACGATGACGGCGGGGCAGCAGCATTCGGATCTCGGTCGAGGCCGCGCTGCGAAGATCGCCGGACGAACCGATAAACGACAAATCCTGCGCGTAGTCGATTTCGTCGTCCACCTCCTCGATCTGCGGATCGGCGCTGAATTGCACCCAGAAAAAATTGAAGTGTTCCCCGCCCTCCTTCCATCCGAAATGCCGCTGCCAGGGCTTGAGTAGCAAAATTTCTCCGGAATGCAGGGTCAGTTTTTCTTCCTCAACCTGCAGGTAGACGGGGCCGTCGTTGACGAGAAACAATTGATAATTCGGGTTGGCATGGGGCGTGTTGAAGAAAAGCGGATCGCCCGTATGGCTGTTGGCCCATTTTACGTCCAAGCGCGAGCGGCTAGATAATGAAAAGAAAGTCACTGGACACCTCTCCGATTCGGACGGCCGCAAATCGTAACGTCGTCCATTTTATCGCGGAATGCTCTCCGGTATAGTCGGTTTGAATCGATTATATCATCGCGAAGAGGAGATGTACCTATGACGCGGCTATCTGACGAAGAGTTGTATGAAAAAGTATACGGGGGCTGGTTAGGCAAAAATATCGGAGGTACGCTGGGTGTGCCCATGGAAGGAAAAAAGGAGCTGCTCGATCTGACCTTCTATCCGGTGCTTCCGGACGAGCCGCTGGAGAATGACGACCTGGACATGCAGCTCGTGTGGCTGCACGCTCTGGAGCAATACGGAGCTCGGCTTACCGCCAAGGAATTGGGTCAGGAATGGGTGGAGCATATTTTCTTTCCGTTCGACGAATATGGTTATGCGTTGGGCAATTTGCGGCGGGGGCTGCCAGCACCGCTTAGCGGCTCGTTCAACAATCCGTTTAACGACTGTATGGGCTCGCCGATCCGCTCCGAGATATGGGCGATGGTTGCGCCGAACCGACCTGATGTGGCCGCCTATTACGCTTATCAGGATGCGATTGTCGACCATGCGGGGGGAGAGGGCGTCTATGGGGAGATGTTTTTCGCAGCCATTGAAGCCGCGGCTTTCTCGGAGAGCGACCGCGATCGTCTGATCGCGATCGGTCTGTCGATGATTCCGGAGGACTGCCGTACGTCCCGGGCCGTTCGCGACCTGATTCGTTGGCATGGCGAGGGCATCGACTGGAAGGAAGCGCGGGAGCTGATTCTCAAGCATCACGGACGGGAAAATTTTACGGATGCGCCGCAAAATATCGCATTTACGATTCTCGGCTGGTTATACGGGGAGAACTTCGGGGATGCGCTTCTGAAGGCGACGAATTGCGGTTACGATACGGATTGCACGGCGGCGACGCTCGGAGCCATTCTCGGCATCATCGGGGGACGCTCCAGTCTGCCTGCGGAATGGGTCGAGCCGGTTGGGGACCGCGTCGTCGTCAGCCCGCCTGTGAAGGGCTTCCCTGCGCCGGCCAATCTGGACGAGCTGACACGGCGGACGATTCGCATGTCCCGGGAAGTGCTCGCCGTCTGGGAGGACCGAACGATTCGCTTAGAGGACTACGAGATCGCTCCTACCGCGGTGCGCTATCTGCTGCCGCAGGGCTCTTCCGAGCCGCAGGGGCTGTCTGTTACGGTCGATTACGGAGCGGAAGGCCCGTCGATCGGCGCCGGACAACGCAAAAGCATCCGCATCGCCGTGTCCAATCGTTCGCGCGAGCCTTGGAGCGGGACACTGGAGCTGGCGGTTCCGCAGGATTGGCCCGCCGTTCCGGAGCGGCCGTTCACCTTGGCGGTCGGAGAGACGTGCGAGTGGGAGGCAGAGGTTGAAGCGGGCGCGATTGTGAGACCGGCATATGCGCTCCAACTGAACGTTCACAGAAATCACGATCGCGTCATATGGAGTACGGAGCATATTCCTTTAGCTTTGGCTGCCGCCACTCATTGGCGGATTGCCGGACCCGGCATGCCGGATGGGAAGGACGTCGTCTTCCCGGGCCACCAGCTGCGACTTGCGGAAGCGTCGGGCGACAAGACTCCTGGGACGTATCGCGCCTCGACCAAGCTGATCATTCCGACGGCCCGCGACGTCAAGCTGATTGTCGGCACAACGGCACCGGTCGTGGCGCGCTTGAACGGCGAAGTCGTCCTGGATAATGCTGAGCCGGCAGAAAATATGCCAGCCTTCCATCGTGCGGCGCACAACCGCTGCGTCTACCTGGACTTAACGGCAGGGGAGCATACGTTGGATCTGGAGTTCCGTATTGAAGGGAATCCCGCGGACGAGGACATCTTCATTTTGCCCGTGTCTCCTGAACAATCGTCCTTGCCGGGCGGCACTTATTTGTATTCCGACGTGGTTTTCGCAAAAAAATAAATGGACAAGGAGCCCGACTAAGCTAAATTAGAGTTAGGGCTCCTTCTTCAACTGCGGAAATCATCATGAGAGAGGCTGTGATGTTCGTTGATCAAAGTATTGATCGCGGAAGACGAAATGCTGGTACGGATCGGACTGAAAAATTCGGTAGATTGGCAGAAATTCGGCATGCGGGTCGTTGCCGACGTGTCGAACGGTCAACTGGCCTGGGAAGCCGTTCAACGCGAACAGCCCGACCTGGTCTTGACGGATATCAAAATGCCGGTGATGGACGGCATGGAATTGATTGCGAAAATGAAGGACGACGGATCGCGCGCCAAATTCGTCATTCTAACTGCGCACGAGGAATTCGGCCTGGTTCGGAAAGCGCTTCAATTGGGTGTGAAGGATTATATTTTGAAGCTGAAAATGTCGATCGAAGAAATCGAGCAACTGCTGGAACGTCTCGGCAAGGAGATCGAAGCCGAGTCCGATACGGATGCAGGTACTGGATTGACCGAGAATGCGGCGGTTCGCAAGCAAGATCTGATTAAAGATTTTCTGTTCTCCGGACGTTACTCGGAAGCGGAATTTGCGGCTCTGGCCGCCAAGCTGAACGTTCGGGTTCACCCCGAGAGAATAGTTATGGCCGTTATGACGATCGGCAAGTACGAACGCATTGAAACAAAGCTGAAAGATCGACACGGCAGCTTGGTTCGCTTCACCGTGCTTAACATATTGGACGAGGTTATCGGGGACTCCGGGCAAGGGGAAGCTTTTCACGAGAAGGACGAACGCTATCTTCTCGTATTCGGCTTCGAGGAAGAAGCGGACGAACGGTACATCTATGAGACGGTCGAAGAGAAGATCGGGCAGATGCGGCAGGTGATTAAAACCTATTTGAGCTCGACGCCGGTGTTCGGAGTTAGCTCGATTGGCCGGAGCTATGCATCGATGAGCAGACTTTATCGGGAATGCGTTTCATTGTTGGAGCCTCTCTATTTTTCGGGAAACGAGTCTATCGTCAGGCAGGGGAAAGAAGAGCCGGAATGGGCGGCCGATCGGTGCCGTTCGCAATTGCGGAGCATGCTGGCAGAGCTGGAGGGGGCGGACAGCCATTATCGGCGGGAAATGACGTCCGACATCGATTGGCTTGACGGCGTTCGGGAGATCAAGAAGGATCAGATCGAGAGCTTGTTGATCAAATGGATTCATTGGCCGATTCTGCATCTTAAAGGCTATCGGAGCGGAGCGGACGCTCGGGCGCTCGTATGTGTCAGAAGAATTCACGGCTGCGCTACGCTGGAGGACGCGATCGAGACTTTCGTCTCTTATCTGGACGAACTGATGCGCGATTATTCGGATGCGCCGCGGCTGAGCAGGGAAATCGCCGAAGCCGTCTCGTACATGGAGCGGCACTATTCGGAGGCGATCACGTTGCAGCTGGTAGCCGAGAACGTATTTATGAGCCCCAATTATTTCAGCAGTTTGTTCAAGAAGGAGCTGCAAATCAGCTTCGTAGAATACTTGAACCGGATTCGGATCGAGCGCGCAAAGGAGCTGCTTGTTCATACGTTTATTAAGTCCTACGAGATTGCCGAGAGAGTCGGGTATGCCGATGAAAGCTACTTTGGCCGCATGTTCAAAAAAGCGACCGGAATGAGCCCTAACGCGTACAGAAGGCGGTGCGTCGTCCATGCTCAAGCGCAGAGCCATACGGATGCCGAAGAGGCTCGATAGAACGTTCCGCGGCAAACTCTCCAATCAATTGATCGTCTCCTTTATCGGGATGTTTCTGATCGTGCTGCTCGTCAGCATGACGACGGCGTATTATGCGATTCTCAGCATTCTTAAGAGCAACTCGAAGGAAAACGGATTAAACGTCATGAGCCAGTACAGCTATAATCTGAATATGTTCCGTAACGAGATGGATCAAATTTTCAGGCAGATGATTTTTCCGAATCAGGCGGGAACGACGGTTGTCGTACAACGGCTTATTACCGCGAACCAGCTGCCGGAGATTGATCGGACCGTTCTGCTGTATTCCGCGTTTCAGTCGTTTAAGCAGCTGATGTCGAGCTATCCGTATATTCGTTCGATCAACTTCTATAGCGACGAAGGAACGGCTTTAAGCGCCAGCCGGACAGCAAACCAAACGGCGCTTGGGACGGACGGAAAAGGCTATCGCTTCTACCGATCCGTTCTAAGGGACAAAGCGATGTCCGATCCGGACAGACCGGCGTGGCTGGGAGGGTATGACGAGCGGCAGTTCGATCTGGAGGGCGACGAGCGGCGGGAGCCGGCCGAATCCAAACCTTATATCACGGCGATTCGTGGCTTCCTCTCGGGCGGCAAAGCGGGTTTGATCGCGATCAATATCGATTTGGATTATTTTACGAGCATCTATAACCGGGCGGGAGGCGCGCAGACCGACAGAATGTACTTGGCCGACTCGAGCGGAATGATCGTTGCTCATAACGATCCGTCCCGTATAGGGGAGAGGATTGATATCGCCAGCCTGCTGGAGTTATCGGAGGGATCGCCGTCCGGGAGTCAGGAGCGGGATGGCCACCAAATCATGGCTTATCGGATTAACGGCCTGGAATGGATTCTCATCCAGGAGATCCCGCTGAGCGTATTTGTGCAGGATGCCGCTAAAATCCGGACCATCGCGTTGGCTACTCTGTTCGCCAGCCTGGTTTTCGCCATTGTGCTGTCCCGCTATTGGATCAGCAGGCTTACGCTGCCGCTTGTCCGTCTCACCGCGGCTATTCGCAAAGTCAAAGCTGGGGGCCTGGGAACCAAGGTCGAGGTACGAAGCGGCAATAACGAATTGGGCATTCTGATCGACCAGTTCAACCGGATGTCGTCCGAGCTGGCCAACGTGATCGGTCAGAAGGAGAAGATCGAGGAGGAGAAGCGCACGATAGAGGTTCAGGCGCTGCAGACGCAGATCAATCCGCATTTGATCTACAATACGCTGAATACGATCAAATGGATGGCGGTCATCATCAAGGCGGATAACATCGCGGAGAGCATTACCGCGCTGAGCGATATTTTGGGTCCTCTGTTCAAGAAGCAGCATGTGCTGTGCACAATCGAAGAGGAGCTCGATTACATTCATCCCTACATCAAGATCATGAGATTTCGATACGGGGGCAGCTTTAAGGTGGAGATTTCCGTTCCGGAGGAGATGAAAGTCTGTCTGACCTTGCGCTTCGTGCTGCAGCCGATCGTCGAAAACGCGATCTACCATGGACTGAACGGACGCCAAGGCGGCTGTTTGTCCGTCACGGGCGAGCTTCGGGAGGGGACGGCCGTTCTGACGGTAAGGGATGACGGGGAAGGTCTGGCGGAAAGCAGGCTGGCCGAGATTAGAAGCTTATTGAATGATACGGTCTCGGCTGAAGGGGAGGAGAGCGAGGCGGGCATCGGGCTGCGCAATGTGCAGAGAAGAATAAGACTGCACTTCGGGGAACGATACGGAATCGCGATAGACAGCCGCAGAGGCTCGGGCACGGAGGTTAATCTGACGCTTCCAGGGAAGGAGACGAGTGTGGAAAAAGCGCGCGCATCGAACGGTTAATCGATGCGTGCTTTTTTTTAGCGGCTTGCAGGTACAGAAATCATAAAATCCTCCGATACGATTCGGATCGGTAGGCAGGACAGGCGACAAGAGCGTAATTGCGTCCGATTAATCGTTGGCGATTTCATCGTATTCGCACCGGTGACGGAGCTATAATGAGTTCACGTTTAACAGACTTAACGAAAAAGGCGGAGGATACGGAAGTGGCAAGCCTAACGAGAACGCTGAGGGCGAGAAAATATATGAGCGGAAGCTACAAATCCAGACGAGGGCTGCAATATTTCCTGTATGCCTTGCCGTTCGTCGCGTTCGTGTTCGCGTTCGCGTACGTCCCGCTGTTCGGGTGGATCTATGCTTTTTTTAATTACAAGCCCGCCCTCTCGATGGGCCAGATGGATTTCGTCGGCCTGGACAACTTCGTCAAGCTGTATCGGGATCGCGAGGTCGTCGCGCAGGTGCTTACGAATACGCTGGCAATCAGCTTTATCTCTCTGCTGTTCACGCCTTTGCCGGTCGTTATGGCCGTCCTGCTTAACGAGATCGGCAGCGGCAAATTCAGAAGAATCGTGCAAACGACGACGACGCTTCCGAACTTTATCAGTTGGATCGTCGTGTTCTCTCTCGCTTATGCTCTCTTCTCCACGAATGGAGGGCTGGTCTACGAGTTTCTAGGCAAGCTGGGCGTGCCGATTCCGACAATCGGGGTGCTAGGAAGCAACGAGTGGGCTTGGATGTTTCAAGTGCTTCTCGGCATCTGGAAGTCTCTCGGGTGGGGGATGATCATCTATATCGCCGGAATTGCGGGGATCGACCCCGAGCTGTACGAGGCGTCCAGGATCGACGGCGCGAATCGGCTGCAGTCCATCCTTCACATCACGCTCCCGGGACTGGCGCCGACCTTCTTCGTCCTGCTGCTGCTGCAGATCAGCAATCTGCTCAACAACGGCTTCGAGCAATTTTTCGTATTCTACAATTCGCTTGTCTCGGAGAAGCTGAACGTTCTGGATTATTACGTGTACAGCTCGGCGTTCCGCGCTTACGACTACAGCTACTCGACCGTGCTCGGAATGCTCAAGACGTTCGTCAGCGTGCTGCTTCTGTTCGGAGCCAACCTGGTCTCCAAGAAACTGCGCGGCGAGTCGCTAGTTTAACCCCAAGCAAGGAGGATAACGATGGGAGTCCAAGCAAATACGGCCTTCTCCGGCAGAATGTTTAACGTTCTTAATTATGCTCTGATGACGGCGTTCATGATCGTCTGTCTCTACCCGTTCTACTACATCATTATTTATTCGTTAAGCGACCCTAGCGAAATCAGCCGCGGCGGCGTGTTCTTCTGGCCGGTGAATCCGACGGTCGACAGCTACGTCAAAATTTTCTCCTTGCAGACGGTGCCGAGCGCCTTCCTGGTGTCGGCCGCCAAGACCATCCTGGGTACGGCGCTGTGCATTTACTGCTCATCCTTGTTCGCTTACCTGATGACCAAACAAGAAATGTTGTTCCGCAAATTCATCTATCGCTTTGTCATTACGTCGATGTATTTGGGAGCCGGACTGATCCCGTGGTACTTGACCATGAAATTTTACGGTCTCCAGAACAATTTCCTGCTCTACATCGTTCCCGGAATGCTGAATGCTTTCTTCGTCATTCTGGTCAAAACGTACATCGAGTCGATTCCGCCTTCGATGGAAGAGTCCGCGGAGGTGGACGGAGCGGGTTTCCTGACAACCTTTCACCGGATTATTTTTCCGCTGTCGAAGCCGATCGTCGCGACGGTGGCCGTATTCTCGGCCGTCGGCATCTGGAACGCCTGGCAGGACAATTTTTTCTTGGTCAGCAATCCCAACCTGCAGACCATTCAACTGATTTTATATAACTATTTCAACGAATCAACTCGTCTGGCGGCCGAAGCGGCCCGCAACCCGTCCGGGATTAGAGAGGCGCCTAAGGTATCCTCCGAAACGGTCAAAATGACGATGAGCGTCATCTCAATCGTACCGATTCTACTCGTCTATCCGTTCATGCAGCGTTATTTCGTCAAAGGCATAATGCTCGGGGCGGTCAAAGGATAACGGACGGCGGATTGCGTTTTACACAAGCAAGGGGTCATCGGTTAACCCTAATAACCGTTAAACTCATAAATCATTACGGGAGGTTACGGCATGTTCAACAAAAAGAAACGGGCTGCGAGTCTTGCTCTGCTCCTGTCCGTAGTAATGCTGATGTTGGCCGCTTGCACGGGCAATGGGGGGACGAACGGAGCTGCAAGCGAGGTCACGTCGGAGACGCCGGGGGCAAGCAGTCCGTCCGCATCTGAATCGGGAGGGACGCAGGAGCTGTCACGGGACCCTATTACGCTGAAGCTGTACTGCTTCGGGTGTCCTCAGGAAGGGACCCAGAATACGCCCGTAGACCAGACGATCAAGGAGAAGTTCAATGTGTCTTTCGAGGTGATCAGCGGCGATGAGCAGAAGCTTCAGGCGCTGATCGCAGGCGGAGAGCTGCCGGACGTCATCTCGCTGACCGGCGGCGTCTCCAATATGGCCGATACGTTGATTCAGGGCGGGCAGGTCGTGCCGCTTGACGATCTCATCGCTCAATACGGACCGAATGTTCGGAAGCACGGCGATCTGGCCATGAGCGTGATGAGGAAGCTGTACAGCAACGGAACGGACAAGGTTTATTTTCTTCCGCAGAACCAGCAGAAATCCTACGATTTGATCAGCAGAGGCGGTTTCGTCGGCTTTTTTACCCGGTGGGACTTGTATAAGGAGATCGGCGCTCCCGAGATGAGCACCGAAGACGATTACCTGAACGTGCTGAAACAAATTCAAGACAAGCATCCGAAAACGGCGGACGGCAAAAAGGTCTACGCGTTCTCGGCCTGGACCGATTGGGGCGCATGGCCTTACCAGATCTCCTATCCGTTCATGCACGGCTACGCGAACGTCGCCGACCAGCTAATGAATCGGGAAACGGGAGAGCTGGAAGATATGTACACCGACCCGAACGGCGTCTTCTGGAAAGGAATCCAATTCTTCAACAAGGCTTACCGAATGGGGCTGTTCGACCCGGAGGGCTTTATTCAGAAGAACGACCAGTATACGGCCAAAGCGGAAAACGGGCAACTGCTGGTCACGGCAGCCAATTGGTTCGGCGGCAAGGCGCTGATAAACGCGGCAGGAACGGAGCTGGCCAAATTCATCGCGCTGCCAAGTCCTTTCCCGGTTATTTCGGGGGTGTATCCCGACGATGCTCCGCTCGGATACGGCATAATGAACGCGAAGACGATTACCAAAAACAACAAATATCCGGAAAGAACGATGGAGTTGATTGATTACTTCAGCTCGCCCGAAGGCAATCGCTTGCTATGGGGCGGCATACAGGGCCGAGGCTGGGACGTTGTGGACGGCCAGCGGGTGCTGCTCAAAAACGACATTACCAACGATCCCGATTATCAGGTGAAGGAAGGCATCGCGAAGTACGCCAACAACTTCGGCGCATTCGCGGCGAATTACCCCGATGACGACGGCAAGCCTTCCACGCCGGGGATTGAAGTCGACGAGGCTTTCCTGGACGAAGCGGAGAAGGATTTCGCGGCTTATTACGGCGATGGACTTCAGTATCCGGGGCAAGTGTACGACAAACTGATCAAGGAGGGCCGTCTGAAGTCGCCGACGAAGTTCTGGCTTGCCCAGTCTATGATCAAGTACAGCTCGGATGACGCTCAACAAGCGTCTAGCAAAGCGGCAGAGTATTTTATGGCTAATGTCGCCAAGTACATCATGGCCAAGGATGACGCCGCATTCGAATCTGAAAAGACGAAGGCGATCGAAGACCTCAACAAGCTCGGTATGGACAAGGCTTATGAGGAACTGCACCAGAGCTTTGCGGAAGCGCAGAAGTTGGCTGAAGGCTTGACCCAATAAATCAAAACGAGGGACCGCGCCGCTTGCCCGAGGCATTCGGAAAGTCGGCCGGTCCTCTACAGAGGGAAGGGATACGGATGATTCGCAAATTTTCGAGATCGTTGGCTGCTGTATTGGTCGTCCTCTTGCTTGCTCCTCCATCCTTTGCGGGATTCTCCAATACGGCAAGCGCGAGTGGCGTAAGCGGCGGCGGGTACGTGCAAGACCGGTTTTTCCTATCCACGTTCAGAGCGGCTCATTGGGGGGATGCGCTGGATTTGAACGATTATAAGGCGGTTATTCAGGCTACGAAGGAAGCGAACTTTAATCTCGTCGAGAACGCCATTCTGCCCCGGGGCAAAATGCTTCAGGCGCTCGCGGCCTGCGAAGAGGTCCAGATTCGCTGCTTGGCGCAAAATATTACGAACGACCTGGGCTTCTCCGGAATGGGGGAGAGCTATCCAGCGTTCACCGAAGCGACCGTTCAATCGGCGGTATACGAGCTCAAGGACTTCGTGACGCTGGAAGGGTACTATATTTGGGATGAGGTTTTTAGGCCGCATTTCGGCGTTGCGCGGCAGTTGAAGGACTACTTTAAGCAGCAGGATCCCGACAGGCTGGTCTACTCGATCGCTCTACCCAGCTACGGACCTTACAGATGGGACGATACGACTGGGAACGCTTACGACGATTATATCGACGAGTACATTGAGACTGTAGATCCCGACGTGCTGGGCTTCGACTATTACCCTTTCTGGAACATTCTCGGACCCAATGCCGAGCAAGCATCTCTGATCGAAAACGATCTGTGGCGAGATATGGGGCTGTTCCGCCAGAAATCGATCGAAACGACGAAGCCGTTCTGGTTTTATTTTCAAGCGGTGGATATGGCTCCAGTTAACGAAACATGGGTGCTGGGGCATATGACTCCCGAAAAAATGGGCGTGCAGATGAAGGCGGCTTTGGCGTACGGGGCGAAGACGGTCAGCTATTTCCTGACGCTCGATATGCTCACGGACGTTCACGGCAACAAAATGCCGATCTATAACGACATCCAAGCGTTGAACAAAGGAGTTATGAATCTCGGTAATAAGTTGTTCGATAAGCAATCGAAGAAGATTTATCACTTCGGAATTCCGGCGAACAAAAGACAGATCTACTTCTTGGACGACGCAGCCGATGACGAGTTGATCCAGAGCGCTCCCGATCATTCGATTGTAAGCGTATTCGGGGATTCCACCTCGACGGTTTACGTTCTGGTGGTCAACAAAGATTACACTCAGCCGCTCAGCGGGCAATTAAAGCTGAAAGTGCCGGGGGAAGTCAAGCTGTACAATAAGACGAACGATGCTTCCCAGCTTCTCTCCGGCCTGACGGATACGATCGATCTGCAAATCGCCAGCGGAGATGCGGAGCTGTACATGATTGTGCCCGAGGATGATACGCAAGCGCCGGCTTGGCCGCCGGAAGGCAAGCTGACGGCTGCAGACGCCGCTCGGACAAGCGTCAAGCTGAGCTGGCCGGAGGCGACGGATAACGTCGGCGTCAAGGGCTACCGAATTTACGTCGACGGTGCGGAGAAGGCGACTGCGGCCAAGGACGAACGGTCACGGCAAATTGGGGATTTGAATCCGGGCACGGCCTATACGTTTGCGGTTAAAGCTTATGATGCGGCCGGCAACGAAAGCGCGGAATTAAGCGTCTCGGCCACGACTCTGACGTCTTCGAGCGGCGGAGGAGGTGGTGGCGGTGGCGGGGCTGCGACGACGCCAGAAACGCAGCAGCAGCCTAAGCCGGAATCGGAGCAGGGAGAAGAGCAGCCAGAACCGACGCAGCAGGAGCCGGAGAAACAACCGACCGCTTCGTTTACGGATATTTCCACTCACTGGGCGATTGGAGCGATTAAGAAGGCGGTGGAGCAGCAGATCGTAAGCGGCTATCCGGACGGCACCTTCAGGCCGGACCAACCGATTACGCGCGCGGAATTTATCGTCATGCTGGCGAAGGCGCTGGGGTTGGACGGAGAGGACGACCAATTGACGTTCAGCGATCGCGAACGAATCGGGCCATGGGCAAGCCGTGCGATTGCGCAAGCGGTAAGGCAAGGCGTAATCCAGGGCTATGCCGACGGCAGCTTCCGACCTGGTGCAGTCGTTACCCGCGCAGAAATGGCGACGATGATCGCCAGAGCGCTCGGTCTGTCGCTTGCGGACAACATGTCCACTGGCTTTGCCGACGACGGACTCATTCCGGCATGGGCCAAAAGCTCAGTGGAAGCGATGAGACGCGAGGGAGTCGTTGGCGGCCGAAGCGGCGAACGGTTCGCGCCTCACGCGTCGGCTTCCAGGGCGGAAGCGATCGTTATGCTGCTTCGCGCGGCGGCTTCTAAGTAAAACGGGCTTTCCGGTTTCGTTAGCATCTGGTCAGAGGCGCTTATGAAGCCGGAAAGCTTATACATGGGGAGGGATTTCAATGAGAAGAAGGAAGCCTCTAACGAGACCTGGCTGGAGAATCGGGGGGAGTCTGCTGGTTGCCGCGTTCTTAATGAACGGATGGACGGGAGATGCGGTCCATGCGTCTGCTACGGGCACGTTTACGATAGGGGCGTTCTGGGCTCCGCCGGTACTATCGACGGATTACAATACGGATGCCAATTGGAAAAATATAAAGGAGGCCAACATCGACGCCGTCTTCATCACGAATTCGACGAGCGGGCTGAACTATGCCGGCAACGCCAACGGAATTGTTAACAGTTACAACAACGGCGTCAAGCTTTACGCGACGGATTCTGGAATCTTGAATCATCCGGTTTATTCGGCCGCCGATTATGCGGCGCTGGAGGCCGCGTTGACTCCGTACTTGAACGATTCGCGGGTTCCCGGCATCGCGATCAAGGACGAACCTTACGGTTACGAGCTGGAAGGCTACGCGAACGCTTATCAGTATGCCAAAGCTAAGGATCCCAATCGAGAGTATTATGTGAATCTGTTTCCGATCGCCATCGAATCCTTGCTGCATAATCCGCCGGGAAAGCTGGCGTTGTCCAACTCGAAGGCGAAGGAAGCCGGAACTGTGCTGTCTTCTGCGACTTCGCTGGGGCAGACCTTCAAGGTTCCGGCGGGAATCTCCTATGTGGACGGGATCGATATCCACCTCGATCCGTCACAGTGGTCTTCGAACGAGACGTTGACCCTGAAGCTGTACGATAATCCCGCCAAAACGACGCTTCTCGCACAGGCTTCGCTCGCCGGTCCCTCCTCCGCGAATCCGTGGAACGCCTTTCCTTATTTCAGTTTAAACGCTGTCGTAACGGAGGGAACGACCTATTATTTCGAATTGACCCACAACGGAGGCGGAGACAACAGCGTCGGCCCTGTCTCTCATTCCAACGCAAGTGTCTATTCGGACGGCGCGGCATACAAGGGCGGCGTCTCCCAAACGTACGATTTATTTTTCAGATTGTACTCCAAGCGCGATTATAACGGCAGAGCTTACGAAAACTACTTGGACGATTGGATCAATATGAGTGGGGCCGATTACGTGATGTACGATCTGTATCCTTTCGGGACCGGAGGGGATGATGTCACTTACTTCGAGAACATGGAGCTTGTAAGGTCCCGCGCCCTGGCGAACGGGGTGAAATACGGAGCGTTTCTTCAGAGTACGGGAATTAACAGCATTGCACTTCGCTCGCCGACACTAAACGAGAAACGCTACAACGTCTACACCTACTTGACGTACGGCTATAAATATTTGTCCTGGTTCACTTATTGGCGTCCCGAAGGCACAGATTTCTTCGGCACGCCGGTTGATTCGGACGGAACCAAGCTGGCCGGTTACTCGGAAATTCAAGCGTTGAATTCGGAGATGCGCCAGCTAGGCGGTACGTTAAAAAATCTGGTCTCTCAAGCCGTCTACCATACCGGCACACTCCCGGCGGGCACGAAAGCCGTTCCGAGCAGCTTCTTCGTTCGGCCGGCGGATTCTTCTCAGCCGATTATCGAAGGCTACTTCACGGACGCGAGCGGTCGGGTCTACGTCATGTTGACCAATCGGGACTATACCCAAGCTCGGAACGTCGATTTTATTTTCAGCCCTCAGCCGGCCTCGTTGACTGAAATCTCCAAATCCACCGGATTGGAAGTTTCCGTTCCCGGCTATAACTCGATCAATGGAACGTTAAGCTTAGCCTTGAATCCGGGAGAGGGTCGCTTATTCGCGCTTCCGGTAGGGTATTCCCCGACGCCTCCCGCCGTTAACTTGGCTCCGGGCGCGATTCCTTCGTCATCCAGTTCGTTAGAGACGGTATCGTTCGGCTGGGGAATGAGTAAAGCGAACGACGGGCAATTGAATTCGGTCAGCGGCTCATACGGATGGACGAGCAACGGAAGCTTAAACGTGAATCACACCGAATCGATCACGTTCGACCTGGGCTCCGCAAGAACGCTTCGTCAGGTGAAGTTGTATCCTCGCAACGATGCGGGCAACGTGGGAGAAGGATTTCCTATTGATTTTACTGTGCTATTCGCGAATAGCGCCTCCGGTCCCTGGACGACCAAGGCCACGGTTTCCGGGATGGCAAAGCCGGGCAACGCCGCATTCAGCCTGCCTTTCGCCCAAGAGGAAGTCGGCAGATACGTCAAAATCGAGGGGACTAATCTCAGGCAGATCGGCACGGAGGCGGGAAATCCCTATCGTATGCAATTCGCGGAGGTGGAGATCTATGGCGACTCGCCGCTTCCGTACACGGCGGTCCGCGATTGGAGCTTCAATACGGACGGCGATATGGAAGGCTGGGCGGCCAATTATCAGATTGGGGCAATTGGGGTGTCGGCCGGGGCGATGAATATTACGTCCACGGGTAACGACCCCAGTGTTCTAGGCCCGATTAATCTGAACCTGACGACGCCGAATACGCACAAATTCATTCGAATTCGGATGAAGAACAACTCTAGCAATAACTTGGCGCAATTTTTCTTCATTACGACGACGAATACGGTATGGAACGACTCGAAATATGTCAACTTCACAATCAAACCGAACAGCCCCTTCACGGAGTACGTCGTTCCGATAGGCACAAATCCGAACTGGGCCGGCACGATCCAACAGCTCCGCTTCGATCCTCTAACGGCTCCGGGATCGGTGGAAGTGGACTACATTCGAATTACCGACTAGCAAGATAAAGGGATGTCCCATAAACGCTCCAAGTTGCTCTGATAGATAATCGATGAACAAGGTGAAAGGTGTATGTACCTCCTTCCGATGCTATACGCTCCAGAAACTTGAATGGGTAAACCCGTTAATAGGCGATTTCAGGAGCGTTTGAGGCTGTCTTCAGGAGGTGCATACAACTTCTTTTTTTCTACGACGGACCCATTCACATACAGGAACACACACCTTGCGGAGAAGCATTCGCAAGGCGAATATCCTGAAAAACATGAACGCCATTCGAATTGGCTATCTCTACCGGTCTGGTAGACCGTTACGCAGGCGAAACCGAGCGAATGACTGCATTTAGCGGTCTGGTAGACCGTTACGCAGGCGAAACCGAGCGAATGACTGCATTTAGCTGTCTGGTAGACCGTTACGCAGGCGAAACCGAGCGAATGACTGCATTTAGCGGTCTGGTAGACCGTTACGCGATCGAAATCGAGGGAATGACTGCCTCTAACGGTCTTGCAGACCGTTACGAGGGCGAAACCGAGCAGATAGCCGCCTCTAGCGGTCTGACAGACCGTTATGCGAGCGAAATCGAGCGGATGGCTGCCTCTAACGGCCTGGTAGATCGTTACGCGAGTAGCAAACGCATATCGGCGCTCGGGTGTAGCCGTGACAGCAACGTTTAAGCGATAATTTCTTACATTCTTTACTCCAAGAGAACCTATATATAAGTTTGAACCAAAGACACCTCGAAGAGCTGATCCAATGGAATGGAGAAAGGGAATGGTATTGCCGCGAGTTTTGGCTTTGGGTTGCATGCCTCTAAAGGTCTTATCGATCCAAGCGGCCCAAAACAATCTGTCTGAAGTCGGGCAAAACCATCCCCTTTGGAATTGCAATGGGCTTCACTGTCATTGGTTCAACTTTATATAGCGGCTATTTGTAAGTGAATGGGTCAACCATAGTTTTTTTTCAATCATTTCAAGCATCTCTACTTAGAGGACAGCCCCCGTGTCTAGCACCGCCAGATGGAATAGCCGAAAGCGGGCAGCTCAGCTTTCACAGGGCCGCCAGTCTCCTCAACGAGGGCTTCGCCGAATATTGGTGTCCAGCTTTGACCGGCTGCAGCTCTTGGGAGGACGACTTCTACCGGCTGCTCCGAGACGTTCATCGCGACGACGAGGCGTTCCGAGTTGTCGGAGGACAGCCGTTCGTACACGAGCAGTCCTCCATTGGCAACCAGAAACTTGAAGCTTGCGCTCCGCAACGCTTCGTGATTGTGGCGAAGTCGGATTGCCGCCGTAAAAAACTCGAGTAATTTTTTGTTTTGCTTATCTTCCTCCCATACCATGCATCCTCGACAGTGAGGGTCGCCGCCGCCGTTCATCCCCACCTCGTCGCCATAGTAGATGCTTGGAGTCCCGGGGAACGTCAGCTGGAACAGCGTGGCCAGCTTCATGCGCCGTTCATCCTCCCCGCATACGGTGAGCAGGCGCGGCGTGTCGTGGCTTCCGAGCAGGTTAAACGACGCTTCCACGACCTGACGCGGATAAGCGGCCAATTGGTTGCCGATCGTGTTGGCGAAGGGAACCGCCTCAATTACGCCGCGGGCGAAAAAGTCCAGAACGGCCTCCGTCACCGGATAGTTCATCACCGCGTCGAACTGATCTCCTTGCAGCCATGCGATCGAATCGTGCCAGATTTCCCCGAGAATGTAAGCTTCGGGATTCAAGCCTTTGACGACCGACCGGAGCTCCCGCCAGAACGCATGATCCACTTCGTTGGCCACGTCCAACCGCCAGCCGTCGATGCCGACTTCCTCGATCCAATAACGAGCGACTTCGAGCAAGTAGCGTTTGACCTCTGCGTTTTCCGTATTCAGCTTAGGCATGATCGGTTCAAAGCCGAACGTATCGTAGGTCGGGATCCTGTTCTCCACACGCAAAGGGAACTCCCGTACATGGAACCAATCGGCGAAAGGGGAATCGGCCCCGTTGTCCACCACATCGACGAAGGGCGGAAATTCTTTGCCCGAATGGTTGAATACGGCGTCCAGCAAGACCCGAATACCCTTGGCGTGACAGGCGTCTACGAGCTCCTTCAGCTTCTCGTTCGTACCGAACCGAGGATCGACCTTCATGTAGTCCTTCGTGTCGTATTTGTGGTTGGTCGTCGCTTCGAACAGCGGGTTGAAATAGATAGCGTTGACGCCCAGATCGACCAAATGATCGAGATGATCAATAACGCCCTGCAGGTCTCCTCCGAAGAAGTTTGTTGGAGTCGGAGCGCCGCCCCAAGGCAGCGTCCCTGCGGGATTGAGCGATGGATCGCCATTGGCGAACCGTTCCGGGAAAATCTGATAGAACACCGCGTCCTTCACCCAAGCGGGAGGCTCGAATACGTCGGCCGGGTTGAGAAAAGGAAACTCGAACAGCGTCAGGTAGTTCTTAGGCTCGACGGAGGAAAAGCCTTTCTCGGACATATAAAGCTCCTCGTTCCCTGAACGAAAGCGAAAGCCGTACTTCAATCGACGAAGAGGGGGAACGACCTCTGCCTCCCAATAATCGAACAGCTCGTCGGATGCGAGAGGCTTCATCGGGACGACATAACGCGTTTGTTCCCAGGCGTATTTGTCGCCGGCGATCACGAAGGCCTCGTCCGCTTCGCCTCTTTTCGTCCGAATCCTCAAATGAATGGTTTTGTTGTCGTAGGCGTAAGCCCAGTTTTGTTTGGGGCGATGATAGATGGCTTCTCGCAGCATAGCGCATAACTCCTTTTGGATAGAAAGTAGAATGCAAAAAAGGCACAGCCTCGTCGTGCACTGACGAGGTTGTACCTGACGGTAACAGCGCCTTTAAGTTGCTTGTGCGATGTTTGCGGATTCGGATAGCGGAATACGGCCGATTCGGTGGCTTACACAGGGTGCAACCGTTTGCTCTTGCTGTGAGGCCACGCCCTATCCTTAATTTTCATGTTATCCCAAATCACCAAATCTGTAAATAGAATGAAATACGGACGATTTCGGAGGGTTTAACAGAAAAAATGAGATTTAATGCGAATTTTAAGCCGAAAATCATGAATATGAGCTGAAAATGGAATTTGCTAACTTTTTTGTTCATCGTATATGATGAGTTTGTGCAATCGTTTTCACGAACATTCGGAATTAGGCTTTTCCACATTCTGAAGGCACTGCTACCCCATAAGGGTACATCCTCGTTGAGTTATTCACTTGGCGAGGGTGTGCCCTTTTTTTGCGGTCAACGTTAAGGGAGCGGAAGCGATCGGCACGGTCGGCAGTCGGATCATCGGATGCATGAAAAGGGGAAGCACTTAAAACGGGAGGCTGAGAACATGAAGATTAAGAAATGGAGTATCGGCTTGGTAAGCGTATTGCTGCTCGGGGCATTGACCGCTTGCGGAGGAGGGGACGGTAACGGAGCTAACGGGAGCGCCTCGCCGTCTCCGAACGAGAGTCCTTCGGCCGCGGCCGAAAGCCCGTCCAGTCCGGTTCCGTCAGGGGAGGAAGAGGAGGCTCTGAAGCCGGAAGCGGGCGCAAAGCTGAAGGTTTGGGAATCCAAGGAGCAAATGCCTTATATGAAAGAGGTGGCGGCTGCTTTCGAGAAGGAATACGGAGTTCCCGTTACGCTGGAGGAGGTGGCCGGGGGAGACCAAGGCGGAAGATTGGCAACGGACGGCCCTTCGAAGCTGGCGGGCGACGTCCTGACGCTCCCGCACGATCAGATCGCCCAGGCGGTCAAGGCGGGGCTGCTGCTTCCCAACGATGTGTTCGAAGAGGAGACCCGATCATCGATGGCGGAAGCGGCCGTCAAGGCTTCTTCCTACGAGGGGGTGCTGTACGGCTATCCGAAGTCGGTAGAAACGTACGCGCTGTTCTACAATAAGGATCTATTCCCGGAACCGCCGCAGACGTGGGACGAGATCATTAAGTTCGCGGAGACGTTCACGAATTCCAAGGAGAACAAGTACGCCGTCATGTGGGAATTCGTCGGCTATTATTCCTATCCGTTCGTCGGCAGCTTCGGCGGGTACTTCTTCGGGCAGGACAATACCGATCCGACCGACATCGGGCTGAACAGCCCGGGGGCGGTGCAAGGCTTCGAGTTCTTGCGGTCGCTGAAACCGATTCTGCCGATGAACGCGGCGGACATCACCTACGACGTCAAGACGCAGCTGTTCACGGACGGCAAGCTGGCCCTGAACATCGACGGCCCTTGGTCGGTCGGCGCCTTCAAGGACAAGGTCAATTTCGGCGTTGCGCCGCTTCCGGCCGTACCCGGCGGGAAGCCGTCCACTTCGTTCTCCGGCGTCAAATCCTACTACGTCAATTCGTATTCGCCGTATCCGATCGCGGCTCGCCTGTTCGCGAACTTCGCAGCGAACAAAGAGAATCAATTGAAAAACTACGAAATGACGGGAGCGATTCCGGCGAACAAAGAGGCCGGAGAAGATCCGAAAATCAAGAACGATCCTTATGTCAGCGGATTCTTCCAGCAATTCGAGAATTCGACTCCGATGCCCGGCATCTCCGCGATCAATGCGCTATGGGATCCGCTTAAGGCGGCGTTCACGACGCTGTGGGACGATCCGAAAGCCGACGTCAAGACGACGCTGGACGCCATGGTCGAGACGGTGAAGACGGCCATCGCTTCCCAATAGAGAGAAGGTTCGCCCAAGAGCGGCTTTCACCCGACGGCCTCCGGCTGTCGGGTGAAAGCCGTCCGAGGCGAAGAAAGAGAGGAATCGCGCATGCGCAAACCAATCGCGGGCGCCTTGCTGTCGGCGCTCTTCATGGGCCTGGGCCAGCTCTATCACGGACAGCGGATGAAAGGGTTTCTGTTTCTGGCCGCCGGAATCGGCCTTCTGGGCGGAGCCGCGGCGCTTGACCTGCCGGAATATTTGCGGGGGCTGTGGACGCTGGGAGACCAGCCGAGCGGCTTGGTCAAGGTCGGCAAGCTGACGCAGATGGTCGAGGGGGATCATTCGATTTTCCTTCTAATCAAAGGCCTGATGGCGCTGCTCGCAGCGCTGCTGGCCGTCGCGCTATATGTGGCCGGCATTCGCGACGCCTATAAGACGGGCGTTCTGCGGGAAGCGGGGCAGAAGATCCGAACGTTCCGGCAGACGCTCCGGGCGATGAGCCAACGGAATTTCGCTTACCTCGTTCTGTTGCTGCCCGCCGTATTCATTTTATTTTTGACCGTGCTTCCTTTGATCTTCTCGATTCTGCTCGCCTTTACGAACTATGCGGACCCGAACCTGCCGCCGGCGAACCTCATCGATTGGGTCGGCTTCACGAACTTCGTCAAGCTGGTGAGCTTGAAAGTATGGAGCGATACATTCTTCGGCGTGCTGCTGTGGACCGTCATTTGGGCGGCTGTCGCGACTGCGACCACTTATGTCGGGGGAATCTTGGTGGCGGTGTTGATCCATCAGCCGCGCATTCGGTTCAAGGCATTCTGGCGCACTGTGATGATCGTTCCGTTCGCGATCCCGAGCCTGATCTCCCTGTTGGTGATGCGCAACATGTTCAACAACAAGTTCGGTCCGATCAACGATATGCTGCGCATGATCGGACTGGAAGGCGTGCCGTGGCTAACCAATCCGATGTGGGCCAAAGCGACGCTGATGGTCGTTAATATGTGGATCGGCATTCCAATTACGATGATTCTCGCTTTCGGAATTTTGACGACTATTCCGCGAGACCTTTATGAAGCTGCCGAGGTCGATGGGGCGGGCTCTTATCAGAAGTTTCGCCGCATTACGCTGCCTATGATGCTGTTCGCCACTGCTCCGGTGCTGATCATGCAGTTTGCCGGGAACATCAACAATTTTAACGTGATCTATCTGATGACGGACGGAGGTCCGGTGAATACGCATTACCAATACGCCGGCCACACCGATCTGCTCGTCACCTGGCTATATAAGCTGGCGTTGGATCAGGCACAGTACAGCTTCGCGTCGGTGATCGGCATTATCATTTTCCTGATGATCGCTTCCCTGTCCATCTGGAGCTACCGCCGCACCCGATCCTACAAAGAGGAGGGGATGATCGCATGAACGGCTCCAACGCTCGCTTGAAGCTCGGTCTCAGCTATGCCATCCTCATTATTCTGACGATCGTCAGCCTGTATCCCGCGCTGTGGATCGTGCTGTCCTCGTTGAAGGAAGGGAACAGTCTGTACAGCGAGACGCTGTTTCCGCGTCAGTTTACATTAGATCATTACCGCGAGCTTTTTCGTGCGACCAAATATCCGCTATGGTTTATGAATACGCTTAAAATTGCGACGCTGTCGACGGTGCTGGGCACGTTCCTGCTGCTGTTGACCTCTTATGCGGTGTCCCGGTTCCGTTTTGCCGGACGTCGTTTTTCGTTGAATACGCTGCTCGTGCTGCAGATGTTTCCCGGTTTCATGGCGATGATAGCCGTGTATGTCGTGCTGAATACGATGGGGTTGCTCAACTCGCATTTGGCGCTTGTACTCGTCTATAGCTCCGGGGCGATCGTCACGAACGTGTTCGTGGCCAAAGGCTTCTTCGATACGATTCCCTCCGGTCTTGAGGAAGCCGCACGGATCGATGGAGCGAGCCATCTGACCGTATTCTTCCGAATTATGATACCGCTAGCCAAGCCGATGCTGACCTATGCTAGCCTTATGATTTTTAACGGCTGCTTCGTCGACTTCATCTTCGCCGATCTAGTGCTGCGCTCGGAGGATCAAAGGACGCTGGCCGTCGGGCTGTACAAAATGGTGAACCAGCGCAATTCGACGGAGTTTACGCTGTTCGCTTCGGGGGCGGTGCTCGTTGCGCTTCCGGTCATGACGCTGTTCCTTGTGCTGCAACGCAATCTGGTCGACGGTTTGACGGCGGGAGCGAGCAAAGGCTAGGAATGAGCATCATACATCATAAAACGGTCCTCGTCCAAGGCTGTCCAACAAGCTGAATTGCCTGAGAGGATCGATAGAAAAAGAGGTGTAGGCACCTCCCGGAGACTGCCTCATACGCTCCTGAAATGACCTTGTAACGGGTTTACCCATTCAGGTTTCAGGAGCGTATAGCATCGGAGGGAGTTACCTACACCTTTCACATTTATCATCGATTATCTTTCAAAGCAACTTGATTGGATTATGGAGCTGCGGATTACTCTACCGTTTCCGGAGCTTCGATCACGATATTGCTCAGTTTAAGGTTAACGGCGTTAGCGATCGTATCGCCGACCGGGCACGTTTCTTCCAGGAATTTTACAAACTGCTCGACACGCTCCTGAGGGGCGTCGGTTTTAATGTAGAACGTATAACGAATGTCCGAATAGCCGGGACGAACGTCGGATTTTTTGAAGAAACCGTCCAAATCGAGATCGCCCTCCACTTCCACGCGGAAGTCGTCGAGGCGAACGTCGAACTTCTTGGCGTACACTCTCGCCACGATCGATTGACATGCGCCGAGCGCGCCTAGAACCGCTTCTACCGGATTCATTCCCGTATCCGTTCCGCCCAAGCTTTTTGGCTCGTCAATCGTCATTTCGAAATTTCTGGAGCTAACTTTAACGACGACTCCTTCTTGTAAATGAGCTGATGCTTTGAATGTCGTGATTGCCATGCCGTCCAATCCCTTCCATTGTCAGATGGACCCATCGTAACATATTAATCCTATGATGTTAATAAGTTTTGAGATCAGAGTTTTGTCGACTTTATGGATCTTGAACGAGCTGGCCGGAGAGCTGCTCCTGGACGTAGCTTCTAACCTTCTCCACATCCGGAACGAGCACATCCATCCCGCCGATCATGGCGTTCTTGAACGCGTTCATCTGCGGAACCTGAATACCGTTCAGGTTGCCGGTGTCCAGCTTAAGACCGAGTCGGGCCAGCTCGAACATATCGCTTGGCGGAATACTCGTCTCGATATAGGGGGCGATCCCGCTGAGTAGTTGAGGCAGCTTGAGCAAGGTCGTCGTCGATTTCAGCTTGTCGGCGATCGCCGAGAGGAAATTCCTCTGGCGCTCGGAGCGGGAAAAGTCGGACATGGCATCGCTGCGGAATCGAACATATTGCAGCGCGGTGAGCCCGTCAAGGTGCTGTACGCCCTTTTCCAGGTTGATGCTGTATCTCGGATCGTCCCGTTTGTCGATATGCCGCATGTTTTTTTCGATTTCGAAATCGATTCCTCCCAACGCGTCGATCAGCGAAATGAAGCCCTCGAAATCGGTATAAACGTAGTAATGGATCGGCAGCTCGATCAGGTTCTGCACCGTTTCCATCGCCAGCAGCGGTCCGCCTAAAGTAATTGCGGCGTTCAGCCGATTGGAGCCATGGCGCGGAATGTCCACGTAAGTGTCCCGCAGAAGCGAGAAAAGATGCGTGCTCTTGGAGACCGGATCGATGGATACGACAATCATCGTATCGGAGCGGGGCTTGGCGTTGCTCTTGACGCCCCGCGAGTCGCCTCCCAGCAGGAGAATATTGATCCGCTCGTCCGCGAAACGCTCGGGCGGCTCGATAACCGGCACCGGAGTGGGAGCGCTTCCGTCCGCCGGTATGACGGCGCTCGGCTGGTTGTCGGCCGGGGGTTGATAGATCTCTCCGGCGAATGAAACGATCGTATAGATGTAGTAGGCTGCGATTGAAGCGATGATGAGAAAGACGCCAAGGCCACTGTATAGCAGCATTTTCTTTTTGCTTATGCGTTTCTTGGGTGCGCGCGATCTGGAGAGGCCCGTTGCTTCTGTCGACTCTTGCTCCATGACGTTTGTCCATCCTTCCCGAAGGTTCGATATCCATAATACGTAGCATATGGGAGGAAAGTTGTTCCATTCGATGAAATTGATCTCCAAAATGCATATAAAGAAGACAAAAACCCCGCTCGTGAGAATGTATTTCCAAGCCTATAATAGAGAGGAGCAAAGCTTGAAGCCGTGCGGAACACCGTGCGTACAAAACGAAACCATGGGATGGTGGGAGATCAAATGAGCAAACCGCAGGTAGGCATTCAATTGTATTCCGTGCGCGACCGCAGCGAGAAGGATTTCTTGGGCACGATCAAGGAGATCGGGGAAATCGGCTATAAAAACGTGGAGCTGGCCGGCTACTACGGACATTCCGCTAAGGAAGTGAAGCAAGCGCTGGCCGATGCCGGACTGCACGCTCCTTCCGCTCATGTAGGGCTGTCGGTGAACGACGCTGCGATCTGGGACAATCTGAAGAAGCAAGTGGAATATGCGCAAGAGCTGGGGATTCAACGGTTTATTGTGCCGTGGTACCCGCTCGGCGACAACCCGACGCTGGACGACGTGTACAAAATGGCCGATACGCTTGAGCAAGCTGGCCGGATCGTCAAAGAATCGGGATTGTCGTTCGGTTACCATAACCATGCTTTCGAATTCAAACCTGTAGGCGATAAGCTCGTCATTGATCACATTCTGGAAAGAGTTCCGGCCGAGCTGCTGTTCGCCGAGTTCGATCTGGGCTGGGTGAAGGTGGCCGGCGAAGATCCTGCGGCTTATGTGAACAAATACGCCGGACGTCTCCCGGTTGTGCATGCCAAGGATTTCAAAGAGGACGGCACGGATTCGGAGATCGGCAAAGGCTCTGTAGATTGGGATTCGGCGCTGGCGGCTTGCGAATCGGCCGGCGTGGAATACGTTATCATCGAGCAAGAGCAATACGAGGTGTCTTCGATCGTCAGCGCAAAAAATAACTTCGAGTGGTTCAAAGCTCGCGGTTGGATCTAATTAGGACAATAAACTGATTTAGAACGGAGGACCTGGCGGAAGCCGGGTCTCTTTGTCGTCATGAGGTGCGGTGTCGCGGAACTAGAGAGACTGCGGGACCGCTTTTTGTTAGGATAGAGAGGAATGAGGATGAAAGGCCGGTGAACGACGATGGAACTCAGACAATTGACGATGGCGGATTACGAAGAAAGAATGGCGCTAATTCAATTCGCCTTTCAGCAGCGATTAACGTCAGATCAACTGGAGCAGCGGAAGAAGACCTTTCGTCCCGAGCAGCAGTGGGGCTTCTTCGACGAACAAGATAAGCTGCTGTCGGTATTGGGACTCCTGCCACTTGAAGCATGGATTCAAGGGAAAAAGCTGGCGCTCGGCGGCATAGGCGGTGTCGCGACGTGGCCGGAAGCCAGAAGACAGGGCTGCGTCGGTCGGCTGCTCTCGCATGCGCTGGAGACGATGAGGAAGAACGGTCAAAGCGTGAGCATGCTTCACCCGTTTTCCTTTCCTTTCTATAAGAAGTACGGGTATGAGCAGACGATTGATCGCAAGAAGTATACCATCGCGACTCGTCTGCTGCCTTCTCGCAAGGAAATGCCGGGCGAGGTGAAACGAATGACGGTACCGGACGTTTCCGTTCTGGATACGGTCTACACGGCTTACGCTTCTCGCTATAACGGGACGCTGGCGCGTTCGGTAGAGTGGTGGGAGGAGCGGGTGAGGCGACAGGAAGGGACGGCTGCCGTTTACAATAATGAGGACGGTCCTCCCGAAGGCTATCTGCTCTACGACTGCCTGAACGGCAAAATGACGGTGCATGAGCTGACGGCGCTTAACGAGACGGCAAGAGCGGCCATATGGACGTTCATCGCCAATCATGACTCTATGATCAGCGAAACGATCCTTAATGCGCCGATAGACGACGATCTTCCTTATTTGCTGGACGATCCGAGAATCGGACAAGAGGTCGTTCCGTACTTCATGTCCCGGATCGTGGATGCGCAGGCGTTCGCAGAGCAATATGCCTGGAACGGCGGGAAGGACGAAGAGAGCGTATTGCTATGCATGGAGGATCGGCATGCGCCCTGGAACGACGGCGCGTTCCGGCTATCGTGGAGCTCGGAGGGCGAAGGCAAGCTGGAACGGCTTGAGGGCAGCACGGCACAGGAATCGGGCGGAAACGGGGAAGCGATCCGTTGCGACATTCGTGCGCTGACGGCGATGCTGCTCGGCGGACGGAAGCCGACTTGGCTTGCGTCGGTACAGCGGATGAGCGGATCGGCGGAGAGCCTGCGGTTGTTAGAGAGGCGCATTCCGGAGCGGACGCCGTTCTTGATGGATTTTTTCTGACGATAAGGACGGTTATGCTCCCGATTAGATTATTGTGGGCATATATCTCCTTACGGTTGCTGTTGCCGATGTGAAATCTGAATAGGTAAATCCGCAACAGGGGGATTTCACATCGGCAAAGGCAAACGCTTCGCTCCTACAGGAGATACATGCCCCCCTTTTTCATCGTTATCAAAAATCAAAAACTTTGGAATTAGACGAATCGATTCGTCAGCTTGCCCAGCTTGTCGATCTCTACGCTGACGACGTCTCCCGACTTCAGATAGACGCGCCGTTCCGGCGGAAGGCCGAAGACGACGCCCTCTGGGGTACCGGTCAGGATCAGGTCCCCCGGCTCCAGTGTCATATGGCGCGAGACGTAGCTGACAATCTCCGCACACGAGAAGATCATGTCCTTCGTGTTGGAGTTCTGCCGCAGCTCTCCGTTCACCCAGGTGCGCAGGCCGAGATTTTGCGGATCGCCGACCTCGTCGGCAGTCACCGTATACGGGCCGATCGGGCAGAAGCCGTCCGCCGTCTTGCCGAGCATCCATTGCGATGTGCGCATCTGCCAGTCCCGGGCGGAGACGTCGTTCACGGCGCAATAGCCGTGTACATAATCGAGCGCCTTTTGCTCGTCGACCGAGGCGGCCGTGAGACCGATGACGATGCCGAGCTCGACCTCGTAATCGACCTCCGCCGTTCCTTCCGGAATGCAGATGTCCGCTCCCTGTCCCGCGATCGTATTGCCGTACTTGCTGAATAACAGCGGCACGGGCGGATAGGGCAGCTTCGATTCGTCGGCATGCTTGCGGTAATTCAGTCCGACGCAAATGATTTTGCCGGGATTCGGCACGCAGGCTGCCCAATCGATTTCATCGGCCGCAAGGAGCTTGGGAAGACCTAGACGGCGAATCTCCGAGACATAGTCGGCGAGAGCCTGAAGTCCTTGAGTGCCGGATTGAAGCAGAGCCGTCGGCTCGATTGGAATGCCATCCGCGGGATGGGAGGCCAGCGAGGCTTCAACGTCGAGCACGCCTTCCTCCAACTGCACGCCCAATCGATGCGCCCCGTTTTTTTTCATCGTTAACCATTTCATGTCGTTAATCTCCTTTCGCGCGACCATCCATATGAAAAATTTCCTGCATGTCGGCCCACAAAGAGCCGGACGAAGAGGAGAGCGGAAGCTGGCACGGATCGGTCAGCTCCAGCCACCGGCGCATGAGCGGCTCTTCCGCAAGCCGAGCCATGTCCCCCTCGTAATCCTCGCCTACGTATTCCTTGTAGCTGAACAACAGATGTTCGTAATGATAGATCGTAAAATTCCGGACGCCGTAAATTTGGAACAGCTTCAGCAACTCCGGCCATACGGCTTCATGTAGCTTGCGATATTCGTCCCAGCGCTCAGCGCGAACGCGGACAACGCTGCCGAAACGACGCGGTTGCGTCGACTTATGCGACATAAAGGCTCCTTTCCTCCGGAATGGACCGGCTACCGCTTACAAGCGATAAAATTCCTTAGCCGTTCCTCCGAGCAAAGCGTCCAATTCCGGCTGCGAGAGTTCTCCGGCTGAACGAACCAGAGTGTCCAGCGCCACTTCGTACGGGAGGCCGGAATTCGAGATCGGCCAATCGCTGCCGAGCATAAGCCGTCGGGCGCCGAACAAGCGCAGGGCGGCTCTGACAGCAGGCGCTATGGGCTGAGCGACGTTCAGGCCGGACAGCTTGCAGTAGACGTTGGGATATGCAGCGGCACGGGCCAGCTCCGCTTCCCAGGCCGCCATGTCCGGCGTGCCGACGGGCGGCCGGCCCAGATGATCGATGACGATTCTCAGGTCGGGCACGTACTGTGCGATCATCCCCACATGGCGCAGATGTTTAGGAAATTCCACGCCGGCATCGAACGAGAAGCCCGAAGCGGCGAGCGCGCTCAGTCCTTTCAGAACGTCGGGCCGAACGAGCCAATCGTCGTCCGGTTCGACCATGACCAAATGCCGGACTCCCTTGAACTTGGGATGGCGGCCGAACACTGCAAGCTGAGAAGCGACTTGCTCCGGGGAAGCAAGATCGACCCATCCGACGACGCCCGAGATCCATGGATAAAGATCCGTCAACTCAAGCAAATACTTGGTTTCGTCCAATCCGTCCTTTGCTTGCACGACGACGGTGCCGGAGATGCCGGCTTTCCGAAGCTTGGGCTCCAGCTCCGGTGGCTCGATCGTGCGGTACAGCTCCCCGAACGCTTCAGGGCTCAGGATAGGATAATGGAGCCGCTCGATGTTCCAGAAATGCTGATGCGCATCAAAACGCATGATCGCAGGTGAAGGGGCCCTTGCTCAGAATTTCGCCCGGAATGAACTTGAATTTCTCGATCAGCTCGTCCGTCAGGTTGACGCCCAGGCCCGGAATACCTTTCGGGAACGTGACGAAGCCGTTCTCGTATTTCAGCGGCTCGACCAGCAGCTCGTCGCGCAGCGGGTTAATCGTACGGTCGTACTCCATGATGATTGCGTTGGGCGAGGAGACGATGAGGTGAAGGTTCGCCATCAGCGATACGCCGGACGTGAAAATGTGCGGCGCCATGCGCATCTGGAACGCGTCCGCGATCGCGGCGATTTTCTTGCACTCCATAATGCCGCCGCTGCGGGTGGCGTCCGGCTGAACGATGTCGACTGCGCGTCGAGCGATGAGCTCCTTGAAGCCGTATTTCGTATATTCGTTCTCGCCGGCGGCGATCGGAATGTCGATCTCGGCAGCAAGGCGGGCATAGCCGTCGATATCGTCGTTAATGAGCGGCTCCTCCAGCCAGAACAAGTCGGCTGGCTCCAATCCCCGCGCCACACGCAGCGCCGTGTTGAAGTCCCAGGTCGCGTCCACGTAGCTCATGCCGGCGTCGGCCATCAGGTCGATGTCTCTGCCGATGGCGTCGCGGACTTTACGCACCTTCTCCACATCGCCGCGAGGGCTGCTGCCGATCCGCATTTTCAGCGCCGTATAGCCCTCTTCCTTATGCCGTAGCATCTCTTCGATCAACTCGTTCTCTTCATTGCTCATCCCCGCGCTCGCATAGACGCGGACGCGATCGCGGCAGACCCCGCCGAGCAGGTCGTACACCGGCCGGTTCAGCGCCTTGCCGACGATGTCCCACAGGGCAATCTCCAACCCGCTAATAATTTTGATCGCGCCTCCTTTACGGCCCCAGTGCAGGGAGCGGACAAACATTTTGCGCCATAACTTCTCGATGTCGAAGGGGTTTTCCCCGATCAGCATGGCTCGGAAGTGTTCGTCGATAATCGAGGATACCGATTGCGGAATACAGGAGTCCTCGCTGACTTCGCCGATGCCGTGAATGCCTTTATTCGTCCAGATGCGTACAAGGGTCGCGTTGCGCTGCAGCGTCGTCCAGCCCGGACACTGCCAGCGCTCTTCCTCGCTGTAGCGGTAGGACAGGCGAATCGTCTCGATATTCGTAATGACCAGCTCGCTCATGAAAATCACCGTCTCTCGTTAAAATGTCAAAGCTTCCACCGTTCCGTTTATGAAGGAGCGTCGCACCGCAGCCGCGATCTCCATCGTTCGCAGCGCGTCGGCCATTGTCGACAGGGGCGACTCCCCGCCTAATAGGCAGCGGCGGACAAAATGCTCGGTCTGCTGCTCGAACATCTCCAGATAGAGCGGGTATTCCCGCTGCGTCTCCGCCGACCCGTTCACCTGGTCGCGGCGGGAGAAGTGCATGCCGCCGGATTCGCCCAGCACTTTAAGCTTGAAGGTCCAAGGATCGCTCGTCTCGTCTTCTCCAGCCCAGGAGACGTACAGATGAGCAAGCGCTCCGCTCTCGAACTCTGCATTTACCGTCACCTGTTCGTCGCCGTCCGGGAAGAGCTCTCGCCGGATAGTCCCCGCGAACGCCTGAATACGTCGGGGTACGCCGAGCAACGCGATCATTAGATAGATCTGATGGCACAGCACTTCGATGGAGGGGCCGTGATAGAGGCGGGCCCGCTCGTCCGGCATCCGGTAAATCTCGCTCATGAACATCGACAGCGGACGGCCGATGGCGCCTTCGCCAATCAGCCGTTTCATGCGCGCCAGCTCCGGCAAATATAAATAGCTGTGGCCGGGAACGCACCACTTGCCCTGTTGCCCGGACAAGTCGATCAGGCGGCGGATACCTTCGAGATCGTGGCTGACCGGTTTCTCGACCAATACGTGCTTGCCGTGCTTTAGGACGGCTTCTGCCAGCTCGATGTGGCTTTCCATCGGGGTTAGCACGTAGATCGCCTCAATGTCGTCCGACAGCAAAAGCCGTTCCGTCGTCCGTGCTTCCGCGCCCCATCCGGCGGCTTTATCCTCCGCCAAGCCGACGTTGCGATCGCTGACGGCGACCAGACGGGCGGCGGAGCAGCGCAGGATCGCTTGGGCGTGAAGATCCGCGACTCCGCCGCAGCCGATGAAGGCGATGCGTGCCGGAGATTGGGCGTTAACGCTTCTCATCCTCGTCACTTCCTTCCCGGGTTAAGGCATGAGCGGAGCGCCGAAGCGTTCCCGTACATAATCGCTGTAACGGCGGAGCATCGTCTTCATCGCTTCATCCGGTACGGCGTTCGGCCGTCGACAGACGTCGTTCTTGACGACGCCGCGGGCCTTTAGAATCGTTTTCTCAAATTGGACGAACAGCTCCGCCGCCTGAGTCGTATGGTTCAGAACCGGAAGCAGGTCGTTAAACAGGCGGAAAGCGGTCGTTTTATCTCCGCGCATGAAGGCTTCGTAGACGGCCAGGTAGGGGGCGACCATTGCCGCTCCCGGCATCATTCCAACCGCTCCTCGCTCCAGCGAGTCGTACATCTGAACGCAGCCGTTGCCGATAAATACGCCCATCCGTCCTTCGGTCTGCTCGACGATCGAACTGAGCAGAGGCCCCGGGGGCACCGATTCGGCTTTAATATACAGTTCGCCGCCGCGCTGCCGCTCGATATTCAGGAAAGTGGAGAGCGGAATGGAAACGCCTGTGACATTCGGGGCATACTGGATCACGACCGGGAGCTTGACGCTGTCCGCTACGGCATGGATGTGCTCGATAATGGCTTCGTTGCCCGGCGGTATGAAGGACGGCGGAACGATCATCACTGCGTCCGCTCCGGCCTCTTCCGCATGGCGGGCGTCCTTTACAGCCAGCGCCGTGGCGTTGCGCGTAATGTTGACGACGACGGGAACGCGGCCCGCGACGTGCTCGACGGTCGTCTCGATCATCAGCCGTCTCTCGGCGTCGTCAATCTTGTAAAATTCGCTGGCGACTCCAAGCAAGGCGACGCCGTGAACGCCTTCGGCGATGACCGTGTCGATGATCGAGCGAAGATCGGAGTAATCAACGTTCGCTCCGTCGTCCGTAAAGGGAGCCGGCAGAATGGGGATGATTCCGTGCAGTTTCTTCATGGTAGAAAACCTCCTCCTCTAGAAGGACAGCAGAATTTTGGCGACCGGGCCGGGATCGGAGAGCAGCAGCTCGAAGGAGGCTTTACCTTCCGACAGAGGGCTGATCTTCAACCAGTCGTCCAAGCCGACGCCGCCGTCCGCCAGCCATTGGAGCGCGGTTTCGAAGTCGCCGTCGTCGTAGCAGAAGGCTCCTCTAAGCTTAAGCTCATTGCGAATAATCACGTTAATCGGCAGCGGACTGTCCGCTTCGTGCAGCCCGGAGAACACCACTCTGCCGCCAAGTCGAGCGTTCAGAGCGCTTTGCATTCGCGTAGCTGCCGCGCCGACCGCATCGGCTACAACGTCAAAGCCGCCTTCGGGCCTTACCGCGCGCAGCTCCTCTTCGCCGGATACGGCGATCGCGCCTAGCGCCTCCGCGATCCGTCGGCGATGCGGATTCAGCTCGGCCAGCACGATGCTGCTAAGCCCGAAGCGCCGAGCGGCTTGCAGAAGCAGCAGGCCGATCGGGCCGCCGCCGTAAATCAGCAACCGGTCCGCCGGATCGAGCTCGGCCAGTCTGGCCGCGTGAATGGCGCAGGCGAGCGGTTCCGCGAGCGTGCCGGCTTCCATGGAGACGGATTCCGGCAGCCGGTAGACGCTGGCCGCAGGCGCCGTCGTATATTCGGCGAACGCTCCCGGACGGTGAACGCCGACGATCCTCCGGCTCTCGCACAGCTGCGGACGGCCTTCCCGGCAGCTTCGGCAGACGCGGCAGGACAGGAGCGGATTCACCGTCACCCGGTCTCCGGGTCTGAGACCTTGCACGCCTTGTCCGAGTGCAGCGATCGTGCCGGAAAACTCATGGCCCATGACGAGAGGGGGCTTGCGCAGCGAATTGTGCCCAAGGTATCCGCTCAGTTCCGAGCCGCAAATGCCGGCTTTGGCTACGCGGATCAGCACCTCGCCGTCTGCCGGCTCAGGGATCGACATTCCCCTGACGTTCATCTCTCTTGGACCCTCGTAGACGAGGGCGCTCATAAGCGTTTTTCCCATTGCGAATCATCCTTTCGGTTATCCTTTGACGGCTCCGTCGGCGAGGCCGGAGACGAAGTAGCGTTGCAGAAACAGGAAAACGATCAGAACCGGCAGCGAGGCGAGCACGACAAGGGCGAAAATCTCGTCCCAGTTAGTGCTGTACTGACCGACCGCCATATAAATTCCGGTAGTAACGGTGTAGCCCTTGGTCGAGCCGAGCAGTACGAGCGGGTTCAGGAAGTCGTTCCAGACGAACAGGAACAGGAAGATGACGACGGACGCGGTCGGCGGCTTCAGAATCGGGAAGATGATGCGCCAGAAAATCTGAAACCCGTTCGCGCCTTCCATCATGGCCGATTCGTCCAGTTCTTTCGAAATCGTGCGAATAAAGCCGGTATAAATAAATGCAGTAAACGGAATGTACCATCCGGTGTTGTACAGGATCAGCCCGGACTCGGAAAACATTAGGCCAAGCGCCCGCAGCAGCTTAATGATCGGAATGAGGATGACCTGGGGAGGAATCATCATTCCGCCAAGCAGCAGCAAGTAGGCGAAGGTGAAAAAACGATGCTTCGTTCTAGCCAGCACATAGGACATCATCGAGCCGAGCGCGACGAGACAGACGATGGAAGCAATCGTAATGAGCGCGGTCGTTCCGTATGCTTTGAAAATATTGAAAGTCGGCGTGAACGCCGCTTCGGCAAAGTTGCGCAGCGTTAGCTTCGCGAACGGGATGCCCATCGGGTCGGATACGATTGCGTCCTTCGGCTTGAAGGCGTTGACGACCGCGATATAGAAAGGGACGAGCAGCACGAGGCAGAGCAAAATCAAGAAGACATGCCGCAGTCGGTTGGCTGCGCGTTCGCTCATAAGATCCGCTCCTCTCTCTTGCGCAAATAAAGCGTCATGACGATGGAGATAAAGGCCACAAGCGCCATCAGAATGACGGCCAGCGAAGCGGCGTAGCTGAACCGGTTCGTGTTGATGCCGAGCTTGACGATCGTAAAGGCGGCCGTCTCCGTCGCGCCGCCGGGCCCGCCGTTCGTCAGCACCGCGATGCGGTCGTATTCCCGCGCCAGCGTCGTGAAGATGAAGATCATGCACATCGTCATGCTGGGCGCCAGCATCGGGAAGGTGACGCTGCGGAACGTCTGCAGCCGTCCGGCTCCGTCGATCTTGGACGCTTCGTACAGGTCGTTCGGTATGCCTTGCAAGCCGGCGAGATAGAGAACGATGACTCCCCCGAGATTCTGCCAAACAATTAGAAACGTAATCGTCAGGATGGCGTTGCTCGGGATGCCGAAGATTTCCAGCTTCTCTAAGCCGAGCTGCTCCAGTACGCCGTTGAGAATGCCGTTATAATTCAGAATCGCCTTCCAGAGGAAGCCAACAACGACTGCGCTTAGCAGCAGCGGGAAAAAGAACACCGAACGGTACAGATTGGTCATGCGGCCGGGCTTGTTGAGCAGCACGGCGAACAGAAGGCCAAGCACGTTGATCGCCAGCGTGCCTGCGATCGTAATAACGGCAGTCACGCGCAGGGCTCGCAGAAAGTCCGCATCCGAGAAGGCGGCGATAAAATTGTCCAAGCCGACGAGCCGATAGACCGGACTTAGTCCGTCCCAATCGTGCAGACTATAGTAGACGCACATGCCGATCGGGATCATCATGAAGATCAGGTAGACGAGGAAGCCTGGGGCAAACAAAAGTCCCCGCGTCCATACGTCTTTTCTCATAGTCGATTCACTCCCTTGCTTGCGAGATCCGGCGAGAAAAAGCAAGGGTACAGGCGACGAGCGCGTGTACCCTTGGCGTTCGATTCGGGACTGCAGTCAAGCCAGCCACGGATCGGGCGTCCGGGCCTCTTACTTGTTTTTCTCCCAATAATCGTCGAGGCTCTTCATTTCCTTGGCGAGCTCGCTACCGTTCAGCAGCAGGTTCTGTCCAACCTTGGCCAGCTGGTTGCCGAGCCCGTTCACCGGAAAGTCTCCGGCGCGCTGCGTCTCGTAGCCGGACATCGTGCCTGCTTCCGCAAGCAGATCGGCAATCTCCTGCTGCAGCGGAGAGAACTCGTAGTTGTCCGGCTCGGCGAGACCGGAGAACATGCCGTCGCTAGCGGCGAAAGCTTTGTGAAAATCGGGATCGAGCACCAAATACTTGGCGAACTTCAGCGCGGCTTCCGGATGAGCCGTCGTATTCGATACGGCGAAGCTCGTTCCGCGGGAGCCGGACATGTACGTTTTCTCCCCATCCAGCGTAGGCGGAGCGAACACTCCGGCCTCGAAGCCCGGATTGGCCGCCGCATAGGCTGCCGTGAACCAGGAACCCATCGGATACATCGCGCCGTTGCCCTTGAGGAACTCCTGCTCGACCTGCTCATATCCGATGCTAAGCGCGCCTTTGTTGAAATAGCCTTTGGCGGCGAAATCTTTGTAGCGTCCGGCGACGGCCATCCAGTTTTCGTCCTGATAGCTGACTTTGCCGGCGTTCTTGTCCGCGTACCAGTTCGGATTTTTGCCGAAAATCTCCGGACCGGTCAGAATGGAGAACGTCAGAGTCGTCATCCAATCGCCCGCGGTCAAGAATGGGGTGATGCCCGCTTGTTTCAGCTTGTCGGCTACCGCTTCAAGCTCGTCCCATGTGCGAGGAAGCTTCTCGATGCCGGCTTGGGCGAACAGGTCCTTGTTGTAGAAAATTTGCGTGTGCGGTTGCAGATAGGCTTGGAGAGTGTAGAGCTTGCCTTCGAGCAGCAGCGATTCGTAATCGTTGATTTTCTTAATGTCGTCGTCGATCGGAATGTCCATCAACGCTCCGGCCTTGGCGAAATCCTGATAGGAGATGTTGCTTAGCACGTCCGGGAAATCTCCGGCAGTGAGCAGCGTCTTCGCATAATTGTCGTTCAAGCCCTCAAGCGAAGGAGCCTGAATCCGCTTGACTTTGATGCCGGGATTTTTCGTCTCGAAATCTGCGATCCATTTGTCCCAGAATTCTTCCGTCAGGTTGGTCGTGATGAGGGACAAAAAAGAAATTTCCACCTGCTCTTCAGGTGTTTGGGACGACGACTGACCAGGAGAAGCCGACGGACTGCCGGATGCGACCGGATCGTTGCTTTTGCCGCAAGCGGCGGTGAACGCCAAGGACAGAACAAGCGTCGAAGCGGCTGCCAGACGCGGCCATTTTCTTGTTTTCATATGATGATCCCCTTTCGAATCTTGTTGAGATTTGCTACAGTTCTAGTATATTTCGAGGCGGAAAACGCTCTCTACAGGAATAACTTGCGATTTGCTGGACGAATTAAACGAATTCGCACTGCGCGGACAGGAGGGTGCCGATGTTAGCCAGATTATACCGTAATTTGATTGGACGGTTTGTCTTCCGCAAGCTGACGCTCGGCATCGGCGCGGCGCTGCTGCTCGTGTTCGTGCTGATCGGGCTGCTGACGTATTACCGGTTCTACGGTTTGCTTGAGGAACGGGAAAATGATTTGCTGAAGGTCCGTACTGAGCTGTTGCGGGAAGAACTGGCCGATCTGATCACTCAGTTCAAGCGGGAGACGATCGCCATCTACCCGCTGAGCGGAACACCCGGCTATTATTCCCGCTTTTTACCGGAGGGCTTTGCCCGGACGGAAGAGGAGGCGATCGCGGAACGGAAGTATTTCACCGGACTGCAATCCTACATGCTGGAGAGAAACGCAAACGTGATGTCGGTGCTCATGTACCGAGGGGCGGATGGAGCGCTTTTTCACAAGAGCCGTTATCCGTCGGCCGCCCTGGATCGCGAGTTCGATTTGACGGGTTTGTTCGCCGCATTGCCTCAAACCTACGAATACCCGTTCATCGGGCGCGTAGACGGCTTGTACGGCAATATAGATCGTCCGCTGCTCTATCTGATCAATCCGCTGTTCGACTTTTCTGATATTCGCGCCGACAACGCTACGGGATATTTTATGACGGTCATAGATTCGCGCACGTTGTTCGGCAAGTTCATGCCGACGGAGGAGCGGGATGGACGGGTCGTCATTCGCCAAGCGGGGAGGACACTTCTGGACAGCCGCGAGGGAGAGGAGCTGAGCGAAGAAGTGATGCTACGGGCCTCAGCGGACATTCCTGCATACGGGATAAGCGTTGCCGGCATGGTTAGCAAAGCCAGCATTCAGGGCAGGCTGTCCGAGATTACGCTGTTAATCGTTGGAGGGCTGTTCGCGATTTGGATTCTATGTATGCTGCTTATCCATTACATTCTTGGCTTTGTCACCAAGCGACTCCGCGGCATGACTCAGCATTTCAAGCGCGTGCAGGCCAATCCGTTCGCCGAGCCGATGGAGAAGACGGGCAATGACGAGATCGGCGATCTGATCGACCGCTTCAACCGAATGACCCGGGAGCTTCAGGATTATATCAACCGGGTGTACGTAGCGGACGTTCAGAAGAGCAATGCGGAATACCTGGCTCTGAAAATGCAGATCAATCCCCATTTTCTGTACAATACGCTGGAATCGCTACGGATGCAGGCGGTCGTCGGCAAGCAGCCGGAAATGGCGAACAAGCTGTTCTATCTCGGGCGGCTGTACCGCTGGCTGCTTAAAACCGAGAGCGAGGAGATTCCGGTCGAGGAGGAGCTTCGGTATACCCAGTATTATCTCGATCTGCTGCTGATGGGGAAAACGAAGCAAGTCGAGCTGGAGGCGGAGAGCGACGAGGATTTACGAGATTGCATGATGCCGAAGTTCAGCTTGCAGCCGATCGTTGAAAATGCGATTTTGCACGGGGAACTGGAGAAGGCGGACGATCCGTTTATTCTTCTGAAAATCGGGCGCGAGCGGGAAACGGGAGCGCGCCTGATCGAAATCTGGAACAACGGCAAGGGAGCGACGCTCGCCGAACAGGCCAAGCTGAACGACTGGCTGAACGCCAAGCACGTCATTCCGACGGAGCATCTCGGCCTGAAAAACATTCACGAAAGAATCCGGTCCTATTATGGGGACGCTTACGGCCTGTTCGTCAATTCCTTGCCTCCCGAGAAGGGGTTTTCTTTGACGATGAAGCTTCCGGCCGATTCTACACCGAGAGGGGCGCATAAGCATGCCTAAGCTGCTGATCGTCGACGACGACGAATATATCCGCAACGGATTAAAGCATCTGATCGATTGGGAAAATCTCGGCATCGAGATCGTGGGAGAAGCTGAAGGCGGAAACGAAGGCTACGCCATGTTTCTGAGCAAGGCGCCGCACCTCGTGCTCACCGATATTCGCATGCCCGGCGGCAACGGGCTTGAGCTGATGGAGAAAATCCGCAAGAAAAACTGGAACACGCATCTCATCGTGCTGAGCGGCTATGACGATTTCTCCTACGTTCGACAGGCGATGAAATACCAAGTGGAGGATTATTTGCTCAAGCCGGTCGATCCGGGCGAGCTGGAGGAGATCGCCAAATCCTGCGTGGAACAGATCGAAAGCCGATGGATGGACGAGCAAATCCGCCGGGAAACGTTCCAATTGCTTCGCAACAATGTATTAAACCGCTGGGTAGAGAACAGAATCGAAGACGAGCAATTGCGGGAGAAGCTCGATTTTCTGAAAATTCGAGTCGCGCATACGCGTCTCATTCAGGCTGCGGTGATCGGGTGGAAGGATGCGAGAGAGGGAGAACTAACCGAGGCGGAGCGTAATTTCCGTTCTTTCGCGATCTATAACGCGATGGACGAGCTGCTCGCGGAGGCGGGAAAGGGCGTGGCGTTCCTCAACGCCGGACAGCAGATCGTCTGTCTGCTATTTGGCGAAGGGAAGGACGCCGAGGCGTTCGCGGACGCGAATCTGGCCTGGCTGCGAAGCGCGTCGGAGAAATGCTCGGGTCTGTTGAAGACGCCGTGGTACTGCGCGATAGGCAAACCCGCGGAGCGTTTGCACCTCGCACACGTCTCGTACGGCGACGCGCTGCGCCTACTGGACGGCATGGAGCAGACCGGTCCCGCTCAATGCGCAGACCGCCGTTCGCTGGCTGCCGCTTCCGCGGAAGCCGGGCATGAGGCCAGCGATCACGGGCAGATCGTTCCCGCTCTGGCCGCCGGTCGCCGGGAGGAATGGGAGTCAGCGTTGGAACGGGATTTCGCGGCCTCGCTGGAACAGGACGACCCGCTGGCCGCGGCAAAATACATCGCTTCGGAATGGATCGCAACCGTGAAGGAGGCGCTGCGGCTGCTTCGGGCCGAGGATGCTCGTCAACGCTTGCCGGAAGAACTGTTCGCCCGGCCGTTCGCGTCCGCTACGGTTCCGGCGATTCGCCAGGACGTGCTGCGTCTGCTGGAGGCGGTCGATGAAATCGTCCGAGAGCTATCCTCCCACGAGAAAAACCGGCTGACGGTGGAGACAGAGCGATATTTGCGCGAGCACTTCCGCGAGGAGTTGACACTCCAAATGGTCGCCAACGAGTTGCATGTAAGCCCGATCTATCTGGGGCGCCTTTTCAAAGCGGAGACGGGAGAGTTTTTCAGCGATTATTTGAATCGGCTGCGGCTTGAGGACGCGATGCAACAGCTTGCCGGGACTTCGCTTAAGGCATCGGAAATCGCGTCTTTATGCGGATTCTCCGATTCGAATTATTTCTTTCGCAAATTCAAGCAGAAGATCGGAATGTCCCCGACGGAATACCGGACGGCTGCCGCTGCGGGGATGAGGGGCGAGTTGCAGTAAAAGCTGCCGCTAGGTTCGATGTAAAGGTATTTTGCTATCCGCGGCGGGTATTTTTTGGAAGGTTGTCAACCGGGCGGTGATTGTGATAAAATAAAAATACTGTTTTTGTAACGGGATTTAGGGGGTGTAGTCGATGGACATCGTACTGAAAATTATCCTGGTCATTTTCTCGATCGGACTGATTGCGGTCGTTCTGCTGCAACGCGGGAAGAGCGCAGGTCTGTCTGGGGCGATCTCCGGGGGCGCTGAGCACTTGTTCGGAAAACAGAAGGCTCGCGGGATCGATTTGTTCCTGCAGCGTCTGACGATCGGCTTGGCAGTTGGTTTCTTCATCCTTTCTTTGGTGGTTGCTTATTTCGTGAAGAACTAGGACGGGATAACAATCAGGCGGGGGGCGAGAGCTTCCCGCCTTTTTTGCATAGAACGGCATACTGGACAGGGCGTCGTCCGATTGCCAAACCCATATCATGTACATACTATAGTTGGAAGAGGTGATTCGGATGCCGCTGTGCACGGAGCAGGAGCTGCTCGATTTCATGCGGGAAACCGCTTATAAACCATTGACGTACAAAGAGCTTGAGAAACATTTCGGCATTGAGGACGCGGTGGAATTCAAACAATTTTTGCGCTTGTTGACCGAGCTTGAGCAGGAGGGCAAGGTGCTGCTGACGCGTTCCAACCGTTACGGAGTTCCGGAACGGATGAATTTGCTGCGCGGACGCATACAGAGTAATCCCAAAGGCTTTGCGTTCCTGATTCCGGAGGATAGGGAGCATCCTGACTTGTACATTCATGCCAACGACATGAAGGGGACGATGAACGGGGATATCGTGCTGGCGCGGGTGTCCGCGAAGAACGAAAACGGTCGATTCGAGGGAGAGATCGTCCGCATCGTAAAGCGGGCGGTGACGCAGGTCGTCGGCTTGTTCCACAATCACGAGAGCTTTGGTTTCGTGGAGCCGGATGATAAACGGATTACGAAGGATATTTTTATCCGGGCGGAAAATTTCAAGGGAGCGGTAACCGGACAGAAGGTCGTCGCGAACATCGTTACATATCCGGAAGGTCGTACGGCCGCTGAAGGCGAGATTATCGAGATTCTCGGTCACAAGGACGATCCGGGCGTCGATATTCTGAGTATTATCCGTAAGCACGGCTTGCCGGAGGGCTTTCCGGACGACGTGCTGGCCGAGGCGGAAGCGGCGCCGGATGCAATCTCCGAAGAGGAGATCCTGCAGCAGGGCCGTCGGGATTTGCGGAATAAGGTTATCGTGACAATTGATGGCGAGGACGCGAAGGATCTGGATGACGCGGTGAACGTGGAGCGGCTGCCGAACGGCAATCTGCTGCTTGGCGTGCATATCGCTGACGTCAGCTACTATGTGCGCGAGAAGTCGAAGCTGGACGAGGAAGCCTACAATCGCGGCTGCAGCGTCTATCTCGTCGATCGCGTCATTCCGATGCTGCCTCATCGCTTGTCGAACGGAATTTGCTCGCTGAATCCCAAGGTGGATCGGCTGACGATGTCGTGCGAGATGGAGTTCGAACCGGACACGATGAAGCGGGTTCGCTACGATCTGTTTACGAGCGTTATTAGAACGACCGAGAGAATGACCTATACGAACGTGCGGAAAATTGTGAACGAAGAAGATCCGGAAGTGGCCGAGCGTTACTCGGAGCTTGTGGATACGTTTAAGCTGATGAAGGAGATGGCTTTGGGACTGCGTTCGATGCGAATGCGTCGGGGCGCGATCGATTTCGATTTTCAGGAATCGAAGGTGATCGTGGACGAGCAGGGCAAGCCGGTCGATATCGTCAAGCGGGAGCGGTCGATCGCAGAGCAGATTATCGAGGAGTTCATGCTGGCGGCGAACGAGACGGTGGCGGAGCATTTTCACTGGTTGAAGGTGCCGTTCGTGTACCGGATTCACGAGGAGCCGACCAACGAGAAGTTGTTGACTTTTATGCAGTTTGCGAGCAATTTCGGCTATGCGGTTCGGGGCAAAGGCAACACCGTGCACCCGAGAGCGCTGCAGACGCTGCTGGAGGAAATTCGCGGCGCCAAGGAAGAGACGGTGCTCAGCACAATGCTGCTGAGATCGATGAAGCAGGCGAAGTACGACGCGGAAAGTCTGGGACATTTCGGACTGGCGGCGGATTATTATACGCACTTCACCTCGCCGATTCGTCGTTATCCCGACCTCATCGTTCACCGCGTCATGCGCGAGGTTTTGGAAAACGGAGGAGCGCTCCCGGAGTCGCGCTTCGAAGCGTTGAACGCGCGTATGCCGGACATTGCGACGCAGTCGTCCGAGCGAGAGCGCACGGCTGTGGATGCCGAGCGGGACACGGAGAAGCTGAAGAAGGCCGAGTATATGCTGGACAAGATCGGCGAGGAGTTCTCCGGAATTATCAGCGGCGTGACGAGCTTCGGCATGTTCGTCGAATTGGAAAATACGGTCGAAGGACTTATTCGTCTTAGCGATATGACGGATGACTATTACCACTTCCACGAGCTTCATATGGCGCTGATCGGGGAGCGGACGTCCAAAATCTACCGGATCGGCGACGAGGTGGAAATTCGTGTGTCTCGGGTCAACATGAACGAGCATACGATCGATTTCGAGCTGCTTAATATGAGGCCGCGGAGCTCGGAACGCATCAGCTACGTGGATGCAAGAGGAGCTGTCGGTTCCGGTCGCAATGCCGATCGCAAGCGCAAAAAGCTGAACGCAGCTGGCCGTTGGGTCGGCATTGGCAGCGGCTCGGACGAGCGCGGCGGGCGCAGAGGCAAGGGCGGAAGCGGCGGCAAAGGCGACGGACGCAGCCAAGGCGGTGGCGAACGCGGTAGCAACGGCGAAGGACGCGGCCAAGTCGCTGGCGGACGCGGCGCCAAGGGAGATGGACATAACCCGGCAGACGGCGGGCGTGAGGAACGCTATGGCGGCAAGGGCAGTGGAGCTGGTGCGGTTACAGGTCGCGGTCAGTCGGTGCCGGATGAGCTGGACGGCGGCTTCTATAACAGCGTCGTCTCCGGCGGCGGGAAGCGGAAAAAGAAGCCGCGCGGCGGTGGAGCCGAGTCGGTGAAGGCAACTGTGTCGGACGAGGCTGCGAAGCCTGTTGTTCGGAATGACGCAAGCGATAGCGGAGTTCGCGAGAACGGCGACTCAAGCGGAAGCCGCGGCGGTCGTGACGCGCAAAACGCGGTCAGAGCGGATCCTGAGACCGGCAAAACCGCAGGAGGCAAGAGACGCGGTCCTGGGCTCGATATGTGGGGGCTGCCTCGTTCGGGCAACTACAAGACGATCGACGACGAGGCTGACGGCGGCAAATCCTACGGCAAACGCAAGGGCCGCGGAGACGGAGGCGCCCGCGGAACGGGCAAGCCATCCAAACCATCCAAGCCGCTGGTCAAACCCGTCGCGGCGGTTCCGCAGCAGCCGGGCGGAAGCGAGAAGCCTCGGAAGCGGAAGAAAAAGAAGGAATAGAAAAAACCTTTCGGTCGAACAACGGGACGGGGCTGTAATGCCCCTAACCGCTTGCTCTATCAGAAAGGTTTTTTCTTGTCAGCCCCCGATTGTCGTGAACGCCTTGGGGAACGAAGTCAGAACCTCGACGCCGCTAGCGGTGACGAGAACATCGTCCTCAATGCGCACGCCGCCTACGCCTGGAACGTAGACGCCCGGTTCGACGGTAAACGTCATACCTTCAATCGTAAGGTCTTCGTTCATTCCGTGAACCGAAGGATACTCATGAACATCCATGCCGAGACCGTGGCCGAGTCGGTGATTGAAATACGGGCCGTAGCCAGCCGAGGCGATCGTTTCCCGAGCGATACGGTCGAGACTGCCGAGCGATACACCAGGGCGTATCGCCTCAATTGCACGCAGGTTGCCTTGAAGCACAGCATCGTATATTCGCTTCAGTTCCTCAGATACTTCCCCTACCGCAAACGTACGAGTAATGTCCGAGGCGTAGCCTTCGGCATATACGCCAAGATCGAACATAATCATTTCGCCCTCGGAGACCGTCCGTCGATCGGGCGAGCCGTGCGGGAGCGCCGTTTTCGGCCCGGTTAGCACCATCGTATCGAAGGAGGGGCCTTCCGCTCCAAGCTTCTTCATCTGATACTCCAGCTCGGCGACAAGCTCCATCTCCGTCACGCCGGGCTTCACTAAAGCGACGCCGGCTCGCAACACTTCCTCTACAAGCCGCACCGCCTGCTTCATGCTCGCAACTTCTGCCGACGTTTTCGCCGCTCGCATCTCCCGCAATGGCAGACCGATGTCGACGAATCGTGCTGCGGAAGCAACGGCCTGGATGGCTTCGAATCGATTGACGTTGAGATCGTCCTTTTCTACCCCAAGAGTCGTTAGAGCGGGGGGGAGCAGCTGTCCGAGAATTTCGTATGCGTTGTCCGTATCCTGATGAGTGTGAATGCTTGCGACGGATGAGGCCGCTTGGGCCGCTTCGTAATCAAGAGCAGGTACAAGAAGCCGAGCCTGTTCTCCTTTAGGGAGAAGGAGAGCGAGCAGCCGCTCGTGAGGATTGGTCGCAAAGCCGGTTAAGTAATACACGTGTTTCGGAGAGGTGATCAGCATTGCATCCAGCTGTTGCCGTTCCATATATTGTTGCAGTCGTTTAATTCGTTCCGTCATCTGTACTCAACCGCCTTTCGTATCTCCTAATTGTAGCGGATCGGGACGGAGGGTTCCAGCGGTCGATCGGCGATGAGTCGTCCGTTTGCATGTGTACAGCATAGATGCTAGTGTGGAAAGAAGTGGTTGGGAGACGCAGGGAGGTGCTGTCATTTTGGAAAAGATCGGATTGGTGCTCGAGGGTGGAGGAATGCGCACGGCATACACGGCCGGAGTGCTGGAATATTTTGCGGAGCAGGGGTTTTATTTGCCCTATACGATCGGGGTGTCCGCCGGCGCTTGCACAGCGGCAAGCTATTTATCCAGGCAACAAGGGCGGAATAAAGTGGTCAATATCGACTGGGTGGCGGACCCGCGATATTTATCCTGGAGAAACTGGCTGAGAAATCGGCAGCTGTTCGGCATGGATTTTATTTTCGATGAAATTCCGAATTCTCTTGTTCCGTTTGATTTTGCAGCATTCTCTGCGAGCTCGGAGGAGCTTGTGGTCGGAATGACGGATTGCGAGACCGGAGAAACCGTGTACGGCTATAAGAACGCCCCCGGCTTTGAGGTGTTGAGGGCGCTGCGCGCGTCGAGTTCATTGCCGTTTATCGCTCCGAGCGTCGAATATGACGGACGTCCGATGATGGATGGAGGCATCTCGGATCCGATTCCTTTGCGCCAAGCGGAACGGGATGGCTGCGATCGCAATATTCTTATACTGACGAGGAACGAGAGCTACCGGAAGTCTCCGAATCGTTTTCCGTGGCTAGTACGAACCGCTTATGGCAAATACCCCGAATTCGTGAAGACGTTGCTTCGAAGACACGAAATCTATAACGAAACGCTGAGCTATATCGACAGACGCGCGCAAGAGGGGAAAGCGTTTGTGATTCGGCCAACTGTACCTCTCGAGGTCGGACGGATGGAGCGGGATCCGGCGAAGTTGCTGGCCTTGTATGAGCAGGGAATGAAGGATGCGAGCGAGTTAATGCCTTCGTTGCGAGAATGGATGTCTGGGGAAGTCTAGAGTGGTGCGACCCTTTGCGGGAAGAGTCGGATTTGGGAAGCTCCATTCGACAAATTGCTCCTGATTCCCGATTTACAACCGAGTCCGTATCCTATAGGATAATATTTGGTGTGCACTGGACAGGCTCGGGAGGATGACATTAGATGAAACAGTTATATCATGTGCTTGGTGCAAAGCAATTCGAGAGGAACGAGTTGGAGCAGCTGTTTGACGCGGCATTGGACATGGAAAAGGTCGTTGCGCGCGGCGGGGATCGACGTCACGAAGGACGGATTATGACGACGTTGTTCTTCGAAGCGAGTACGAGAACCCGGCTGTCGTTCGAAGCGGCGATGCATCGGATGGGCGGAGGAGTTATCGGGACGGAAAATGCTTCTCAGTTCTCTTCTGCAATCAAGGGAGAGACGCTGGAAGACACGATCCGCATTCTCAGCGGCTACAGCGACGTCATCGTTATGCGTCATACGGAGATCGGCGCCGCTAAGCGCGCTGCGAAGGTTGCCTCGATTCCGGTCATCAACGCCGGAGACGGAGCGGGAGAGCACCCGACGCAGGCGTTGCTTGACACCTATACGATTCGCAAGGAATTCGGCAAGATCGACGGCCTCAAAATCGCGATGGTCGGCGACCTTGCATACGGACGAACGGTCCACTCGCTTAGCTACATGCTGGCAAACTATGAGGACGTCATGGTGTACTATATTTCTCCGGACAATGTGCGGATTCCGGACAACGTCAAGAGATATATGGAAGAGAAGGGTGTGCGGTACGAAGAAACGAACGATCTGAACTCGGTGGCCGGATCGATCGACGTGCTGTATCAGACTCGTATTCAGAAGGAGCGTTTCCCTTCCGTCGAGGAGTACGAGAAAGCCTCCGGTCAATTTATCGTGGATGCAGAGCTAATGTCGCGAATGAGCAAGCATGCGATCGTGCTGCACCCGCTGCCTCGCGCAGGCGAAATCGCCGAGGAAGTCGACGACGATCCTCGTGCCGCGTACTTCCGTCAAGCCGTCAACGGCTTGTATATCCGGATGGCGCTCGTGGACAAGTGTATTACGGAATCCCGGCAAGGTTAAGGTATTGTGAGAGGGAGGCGCTTCTTGCGCCGTCCCTTTCTTATGTGTTATGTTTCTGAAATTCGAACATACGTATATACTTATGTGATTATGAATGCAGTTAGGCAGTTAGGTACATGATCTAACTGAAGCGGTCGGTTGAAGGTACGGTATGCTGCATGGTATAATGAAAATCCGGCAATTCTAAGAGAGCAGGTGAAGGAAAGTGGGCAAGAAAAGCCAGTATGATAAGCCATTGGCGCAAAATAAGAAGGCCTCCCATGATTACTTCATCGAGGATACTTACGAAGCCGGCATGGTGCTGACAGGAACGGAAATTAAATCTTTGCGAACTGGCCGAGCGAACCTGAACGATTCGTTCGCGACGATCCGCAACGGGGAGATTTTCCTGCATAACATGCATATCAGCCCGTTTGAACAAGGCAATCGGCACAATCCGTCCGATCCGACCAGAGCGCGCAAGCTTCTGCTTCATAAAGAGCAGATTCACAAGCTGCTTGGACTGACGAAACGCGATGGCTATACGCTGGTTCCGCTTAAAGTGTACGTGCGCAACGGTTATGCCAAATGCTTGATCGGTTTCGGTAAAGGTAAAAAGCTGTACGACAAGCGCGAGTCCGATGCCAAGCGGGATGCTCAGCGCGACATTCAGCGGATTCTTCGGGAGAAGCAGAAGGTTTAAATCGGATTGTGAATATTGGCAATCCCGAGTTATTATCGGGGGATTGGTTTTACGGAAATAAAGTGGCATTGCTGGCATTAAGATTTTCGGTAAAGGCAAGCCGCTCGTGTTATAATAGATTTTGCAACACAGCTTGATTCTAATCATCCGTCGCGGGTGACCTTGTGGAGTTCCGGCGTTACTATCGTCCGGCAACCCAAATTCGGGGGCGTTTATGGATTCGACGGGGACAGGACGAGCGTGGGTAGCGGGTAGTAGGGCTGCGTCTGCTTCACTAACGCGGAAGCCAATTTAAACGGCAAAGCTAAACAACCAACTCTGGCTCTGGCCGCCTAATAACGGTCACCAGGCTCTTACCTTCCATCGCCCATGTGGCGGGCTAAGGGCTCAACTTTAGTGGGATACGCTGTCTAGTCTCCGCCTGGGGCTGGCTGAAGAAGACAATCAGGCTGACCCGAAGAGAATCCGGTGACAGGGAGTCTCTAGGGTGACATCAAATCTGTCACTACACCCGTAGAAGCACATGTGGCGTTGTCTTCGGACAGGGGTTCGACTCCCCTCGCCTCCACCATCATCAAAGCCAGCCGCATGAGGCTGGCTTTTTTGCGTGGAGCGAGGGTTAGTCGATTACCCTGAATCCGAAGGAGGACAGTTGGGGGCGTTCCGCGCGCAGGTTTGCGGAGAAAACCGAGCACGGCATCTGATTCCACCGCTGAGGTTGTCTTCGTCGAATTAGCTTCGTCAGCAAGTTCAATCAATGAAGTCAGATACCCCCGAGCCTCCCCCAAATTGCGACACGAGAACTCCGACATGAAATGGTCGGATTCGATTGGGGAGCTTGTTTGGGGTTAGATCGCGCGGAAGACTGCGGAGCAGTCTGAGCACGCAAGCCGAAGAAAAGAATCGCGACACAAGAACACGACATGAAATAGTCGTGTTTCGTATGGGAAGCTGAGTGACTCTTGCAACAAAGTAAAACCCCGATAGCAAGCGATCGGAGTTAATCGTATACACACTATTTATTTTTTATGAATCTCTAGCATCTCAGTATCAATAATGATACCCGCTAATTGCATAAAATCAAAACCTAAGATGCCGTTGATTTCAAGCCCATAATTCATTTCTCCAACTTCAATTTCAAAATGATCTAACTGAATATCTTCGATCTTTAAGAAATTTACTGTTTTGAAGAAGACGATCTCTGAGCCACCAATACCTCTAATGGCACAGGTTGAATCAGTTGATTCTGGATATACCCCGATATTGCGCAACAAGTCAGCTTTGAAAATTGTTCCAGCTGACCCTGTATCTATGAGCACATTGCTGAGAGTGATTTCCTGACCTCGGAATGAAATTGAAACAGATATGAAAGGTAACCCGTCAATAAGTTCAATATTCATCCTCTACCTCTAATTCCAATCCATCTCCGTTCACGAATTTCTACCCTTGGTCTAGAAGTATGAAAGAAGTAAAATTCATTGGCTGGACGAGTTCTCTGCAATTCATTACATTGCTTCATTGCTTCAAAAGAGTCGTCGAACTTTTGTACAATTGCCATTTCGTCTACGAGACGGAGCCCGTCATCTGAGTGTGCTTGAATAGCTTCAATGACTACCCATTCGTTAGGGTAAAGATTTTGCACTTCGTTCCACTTCATGATGAACCTCCGTTCATTGCTTTTGATTTTAGTATATATCAGCTCGGCATTACCTTCAATGGAGACGGGGAGTCTCTAGGGTGACATCAAATCTGTCACTACACCCGTAGAAGCACATGTGGCGTTGTCTTCGGACAGGGGTTCGACTCCCCTAGGGGATGTGCTCAGAACCTTGTAACCATGCGGATTTACGCCTTGCAGATGGTCAAATTGTAGACCAGTTGTAGACGTCAAGATTTTGACCGCCGTAGTTCGAGTTTTTCTGTAGACAAAATGTCTACAACTAGTGAGTTTTACACTTTTAACTTGGGGGCGTTTATGGATTCGACGGGGATCGTTTGAGCGCGATAAGCGGGTAGTAGGGCTGCGACTGCTTCATTAACGCGGAAAGCCTATTAAACGGCAAACAACAACCAACTCTGGCTTTGGCCGCCTAAGAAACGGTCACCAGGCTTCTACTCTCCATCGCCCATGTGGCGGGATAGAGGCTCAACTTTAGTGGGATACGCTGTCTAGTCTCCGCCTGGGGCTAGCTGAAGAAGACAATCAGGCTGACCCAAAGGGAATCCGGTGACGGGGAGTCTCTAGGGTGACATCAAATCTGTCACTACACCCGTAGAAAGTTGCGTGGCGAGGTCTTCGGACAGCGGTTCAAATCCGCTCGCCTCCACCACGAGAAGCCCGACCGCATGAGGTCGGGCTTTTGCCTGTTTGTGGACAAAATGCAGAGATTATTTTGAAGAGCGGCAATTGATAATGTTGGGTGGTTATAAAACGACAAGTCTCGAGAATGCAACTTAAACTTCGACGAGATCTCCTATAGTGTGATACAATTATTGGTAGGTAATCATGCCTACTAGAAACTATAGGTGGTGAATGCACATGCTAAAATCAAAAGAAGTGCCACAAGCTAATGTGTTATACGATGTTATTAAAACCGTACGATTTGTGGAGCAGCATAAAGGAAGCACTTACTCGATGATAGCACGCCACATTATGAAAGGTGACAGGCAAGGACGGTATTATAGGCACTCGGCTCAACTGCTGAGGTTTATTGACAACGACAAGAATTATGCGTGGATCCTTCCTGACGGAGAACATTTCCTAGGTCTGTCTGAGCAGGATCAAGCGGCGTTTTTGATAAATCGCGTGAGGTCGCTAAAGGTTTTTCAACTGACCGAGCATTTGATACAGTCAAAGCCAGGATGCACAGAAGAAGATGTGTATCATCTAATGTTTGCTAACGGAATAACGGATAATACGGCTTTGAGAAGAGCTAGTTCTGTTGTGAATTGGTTGGTTGATCTTGGGATTGCCAGACGAGTTGGCGACAGCATCTATTTAAACTAAACGTACTGAACTCACGACTACCAGTTCGAAGTTGATCAGGTAGTCGTTTTATTTTGCATAAGCTATGAGCTAATGCCTGTAAGGGAGTCCAGCATTTTTGGGGCGATAAAAGTTGCTTCTTGTGCTACAATCAAAAGTATTATGATCGGGCGAGGAGTAGGCAATGAACACAAAGAAACTTGCAATGCAGACTTATAGAGCGCAGCCTAAGCCCATATTAAAGTGGGCAGGCGGCAAGCAGCAGATGGTTGAAATACTGTTATCGAGTTCCCCAAAACAATACAATAAGTATATTGAACCTTTTATCGGCGGAGGCGCTCTTTTTTTTGCCACGCAACCTTCTAAGGCAGTTATATCCGATTCTAATGCAGAACTTATCAACTTGTATAAAGTTGTTGCAAGTGATGTGGAAGATCTCATTTTACTGCTTAAAGACATGAGGAACACGGAAGAAGAGTTTTATCGTATTAGAGCCCTAGATACATCCAAGATGTCCGATATCGAGAAGGCCGCTAGAATGATGTACTTAAATAAAACCTGCTATAACGGGCTGTATAGGGTAAATCGTAAAGGTCAGTTTAATGCCCCTTACGGTAAATACAAGAAACCGAATATCTGTGATGAAGACACCCTCAGAGCCGCGAGCATCGTGCTGGGACAAAGTACGATTGTTCATGGAGACTATAAAAATATATTGCAAAATTACGCTGAGCCGGGAGACTTCATTTTTCTTGACCCTCCGTATTTACCTGTTTCAAAATATGCGGACTTTAAGCGATACACGAAAGAGCAATTTTACGAAGAAGATCAGTTTGAGCTAGCAGAGGAAGTGGACAGGTTAGCAGATATGGGATGCAATATTTTGCTGACTAACTCAAATCATCCGCTAGTACATAGACTCTATGGTAAATATAAAATAAGTGTTCACCAGACCAAGAGATATATAAACAGCGATGCTTCTAAAAGAACAGGCGAGGATGTCTTAGTTAAAGTTGAACCAATCAAGAAGCTGATTGTTGTACCAAAGGCAATCGAGCTACCAACTCAAATGGAATCATACCCTGCGACACGTTTTATGGGAAGTAAACAGAATTTACTTAAAGATATTTGGTCGGTGGCTTCAGAATTCAAGTTTGAATCAGTTCTTGATCTGTTTAGTGGCAGCGGTGTAGTGAGTTATATGTTCAAAACTCAAAATAAGCAAGTAATGAGTAACGACTACATGTCGTTTTCGTCATGTTTGGCTAAGTCTATGATTGAAAATAATCAACATAAATTGTCCAATGATGATCTGGAGTTGCTGTGTGCACCTAATCCGGGATCCGATCAGTTTGTAACAGAAACATTCCGAGATCTGTACTTTAGTGATGAAGATAATATGTTTATCGATCAAGTTCGTGCTAACTTAAAAGGTATAAAGAATGATTATAAGAGAGCAATTGCCCAGTCGGCATTGGTGAGGGCTTGTTTGAAGAAGAGACCTAGAGGTATTTTTACGTATACTGGCTACCGATATGATGATGGGCGAAGGGACTTATTGTTATCTCTTAAAGAGCAGTTTATTGAAGCTGTTGATCAGATAAATGGTGCAGTGTTTAATAATGGTAAAGAGAATAAAGTTCGAAACGGCGATGCAATGGACACACGCCTTAAAGCTGATTTAGTGTATATTGACCCGCCATACTTCAGCCCTTTGTCGGACAATGAATATGTGAGAAGATATCACTTTTTAGAAGGACTTGTTCGTGATTGGAAGGGCGTGGAAATGCAGTGGCATACAAAAACGAGGAAGTTCAAAAACTATCCGACGCCGTTTTCTACGGAAAAAGGCGCATATGATGCGTTTGATCTTCTTTTCAAAAGACATAGAGACAGTATAATTATGGTATCATATTCATCTAATTCCTTGCCTACTAAAGATGATATGCTGAAGATCATGTCCAAGTATAAATCGCATGTGGAAGTGATTGAGGTCGATCATCGTTATTCTGTTGGAAATCAAGGACATAAGGTGGGAGAGAACAAAAATGAAGTAAAAGAGTATCTATTTGTGGGATTCGACACGTAGGAGGCTATATATGTCGAAGGCATGGTATATCGGGAATACAACAATCAGGAATCCTAAACGACTTAAGGATGGGCTAAAGGCATTGTCGTTGTCGCCCCTTCACGGCAACCTAGCAGGAAAAGAAAATGAGCTTGAGTTCGCTAAGCTGTTGGATGCAGAGGAAATTGTTCGCGTCGAAAGGCTATACGAGGATCCTCCTAGAGACGCAAGTGATGTTGGACGAAAATGGCGAGCTGCCCTGATGCAGCTAGGCTTTTTGAAGCCGTCATTTGCGGATCGACCGTTTACTATAACACAAAATGGCCTGAGATTAATTAGTGCTAACAGTTTGCCTGCGGAACAGGAATGTTTTCTTAGGGCGCTATTGGCTCATCAGATCCCGTCGCCGATTGAGAGCTTTCCTGAGCCCGTCTTCAGTCCGCTAAGAATTGTACTTGAAGTTATTTCAGGATTGGGAGAATCAGGATTAGATCCCTGGATAAGCATGGATGAAATGGCATCCATTGTTCAGTTGGTTCGAGAAGTTGATGAGGTAAGTCATGCCGTCTCTCAGATAGCTGATCATCGTAGTAAGCTGGCTACCTTTACCACACCTCGTGAGAGGCGGGCATATATTAACGAGACGAGAGAAGCGGCAGCTTCTTATCTGGTTAGCCAGCAATCGACAACATTGAAGGACTATGCAGATACTAATTTCCGCTACTTGAAGCTTACCGGGTTGTTTATAGAAAGTGGAAGGAAATTGATCGTTGCTGAGCATAAGAAAACGATAGTAGAGCAGATTGTTTCAGAACCCTATTTGCCGATCAATGAAGAAGAGTATCTGGAAACACTTTGGAATGGATCGGCACTGCCTACAGATAACGCTTCCCAAGCGATACAAGCTATTGAGTCAACTGTAGACCTTCTTGAGAGAAACGGTAAAACAGTGACTATACCAAGCCTGATTAATTTGGAAGTAGCGGATTTGTCTCATTTGAGACTGCAGTTGGAAGAGGATTGGTTGAAAGTTCTGGAGCTACAGTATGCTAAAAGACAACCAGAGGAATGGGCAGAAATTCTGGAGTATCTTCGCGCACTCACGCAATCGATCCGGGGGCCGGGAGGAATCATTCCCCAAGGTGAGGGGCCAGCATATTTTGAATGGGCGCTATGGCGGGCATTTCTGGCTATTAACAGCTTAGAGAATAAACCGTGGGACGCAAGACGCTTTAGAATTGATCAGGAGTTTCTACCTGTTGGCACCGCACCAGGTGGAGGGCCTGATATGATATTTGAATTCGATTCCTTTGTAGTTGTTGCAGAAGTAACCTTGACAACTTCTTCGCGGCAAGAAGCAGCAGAAGGGGAACCAGTTCGACGTCATGTCGCTCAACTTGTAGATCATTATGCGCAACAAGGGAAAAGAGTTTACGGGCTTTTTATAGCAAATAAGGTTGACACCAATACTGCAGAAACATATAGAATAGGTGTTTGGTATAGACCTGATGATTCAAAAATGGCTTTAGATATAGTTCCAATGACTCTTAGCCAGTTTGCGGACTTGTTTGAAGCGGGATTTTCAGGAGATAAAAGGATGGATTATCGAGTTGTCGAGCAAGTAATCAGGAATTGTTTAGTTGAAAGCAGATCTGAGGCTCCTGAATGGAAGAGACGTATTGATGAGCAGATTAAAGTGGTTGTACAACAGCTTCAAAGGAGTTCATAATTTACTGAGACGCTAAATTTGATTTTGAGAACCATCTTGAATAGTACAGCCCTCCCAAGGTAACATGCAACAAACATGTTTCTTGGGAGGTTTTTTATATGACTGTTATTGCTCAGGTCTATCGTGGTGTACGCAAATCTGATAGCGAATCTCTTGTCGGTCTTAGACTCGATGACACGCAGACCGCGATGCTTCTATCGATCACGAGACTTCATTGCAAGCTCGGCGTGGAACATGGCAGAGCCAGTACCACGATGGAGCGGCGGCGGGAGATCATCGAAGAAATTCAGAGCTTAAGAACAATGCGCGATGACCTTATCGCGGAATGGCGTAACAACTCAATTTCATGATCCGGCTGCGTAGCAAGCGGTGAGACTTTTTTTATGCCTGCTAACCAAACGTATGTTCCTATTGAATGTAAATATATTACAGAATGGAGGGATGCGACTTGTCTCGTGCTACATGGCCAAATTGGATACGAAGGGCTTATGATGACCATTTCAACGTAATTGCTAAGTTAGCTTCGGAACATGCTGAGGTCGACATTCTTCGACAAAAACTCAATCGGATCACAGATCGGCTTAGGATCGAGTTGACACCTGAGCAGTACCAGCTTGTTTTGGAATGGGAGTCTGCGCTCAACTTCGCGTTAACAGTAGAGAGGGAGTTCCTTTATCAGCGTGGCGTTCAGGATGGGATGGTCATTATGAAGGAGTTTAGTTCGTTTATGACGGAGGATGTCTGACTTCGTTGGTGACCTTGCTTATAAATCGTGGCGAGACTTTTATAAAACTCTCTGAGCGATTATGACCGATCGTCGAGTTGAGAGTGGTCATAGAGCCAGTCTGCTGGTTCGTAAAACCATCAGGTGCCAGCAGCATCCGCTCAATGCCTGCAGTTTTATGCTCTCTGTGCTTCATGAACGGAGGGCATTTTTTTATCGGAGTGTCGGATCATCTTTATTGAGGTGTTTGGTTCTCGTAAGCACTATTGAACTGAGGCCGGGAACGAATAAGGAGAGAATGACGGCGGTGATGTTAAGAGCAGATGGCGTTCAGAGTCGAGATGAGCAGCGATGATGCTTGAGTCGGATTGAGAATTCACGTGTAGTGGGGTACTCCGTTCATTGGATCAACTTGTTCCTGCCGCGCACATTCTGCTCCTGTCGGGTTGCTACCCTCTCTACACGAGTCTGTTCCCCCGTTCCTTCGCAGTTGCTCTAGTCGACTCGGTAATCGGCTCTCCCGCTAAGGGGGTTTCTGGAGTCATGCGGTTTCTAAGTTTTTATGTTTTCGTTCTTTTCTTTTTTCGCCCGATGCACTTTTCCACCGCAGAACAAGCGCCTGACCTAAAAAAATGAGCCGCGCTGAGGCTAACCGCTCAAGTTTATTTTAAGTGGTTTATTCTCAGTGCGGCTCGTCTAAAACGGAGGTTTTTGGCAGTTCGGATTCGTGGATGTTACTCATAGTCGGTCGAGGTTTCCGAGACTTGTTTATATCAGGATTGGCTTCAGTCGTAGTCCTTTCGGCGATCTTTCCACTCATCAACTTTGCGAGGATCGATCTTCAAAACCTCGCAAATGTGCAATGCGATTGTGACAGTGGGTGTGGTAAGTCCGTGTTCGATATTTTGATAGTGCTTTAGGGAGATATTTACGGCGCGGCTAAGTTTCTCTTGGCTGATATTTTTATTTTCTCTCGCTTCTCGTAGTTTCATAAAGGAAACCGCTCCTTGCAGTGTTTCCCTTAATCGTAGTGAATTCTCGGATTATAAATCATAAAGTTTAGTTGGCGAACTATAGTACATAGTTTATAATGCATATATCTGGAATTAGTCTTGGAGTTCAACAAAAATAGTGGGGTGTTACATATGGTTGGAGTTAACCCAGCGTCGAAGTTTTGTCGAAGTTTCATTGTATGTTCTCTGGCTACTTCATTGGCTTTTGCAGGTGCGAGTAGTGTTTCTGCGGCTAGTACGGGGGTTCAGTCAGTGAAGGCGCAGCAAAGCATCGTCACTGTTGTCATTGATGGTAAGACACAGAGCTTCGACCAACCTGCGGTTGTTCTGAGCGGTTCAACCCTCGTTCCAATGCGCGGAGTATTCGAAGCACTTGGTGCTAAGGTTTCATGGGATGAGTCCACAAAAACGGTAACAGGTACCAAGGGTGACATCACGATCAAGCTGACGCTTGGTCAATCTACCGCCTATATCAACGACAAAGCAGTCACTCTTTCTGCAGTTGCTCAAACCATTAACGGGAGCACGATGGTTCCGCTCCGCTTCGTAAGTGAGGCTCTAGGTGCGAGGGTAGGCTGGAACGCCGCAGAGATGAAGGCGACGATTACATCATCGGGCTACTCAGAAGTCCCGGTACCTTTGGGCACCCATAAGTCAGTTGACGTAGGTTTGTTTACCGAAGGAGGTATTGATATCTACTACGGCAATCACACCTACGGCGTGGCTAATCAGGAGGAATACGATGCAGTCGTGGACTTGGCTAAACAGGCTGTAGCTGACGTAAAGTCAAAGTACAAGTCGATCGACGATCTCCCTTCTGGCATACAAAGGTATCTTAGCGGTGAGAGGTACACTGGGGCTAGGGATTCTGTAAGCTCACAGTCTGACTTGGATCTTCTGCAAGCTGGTGATTTAATTGGTAAGGTAGTAGCTGACGGGGCGACTAAGGAGCAAGTGCTGGCTCTTTATCAAGCTGATGCGGTGCAGTCAATCTTATCCTCCGAGCCGTTTAAAGATTATGGCGATACTTTCTACAAACATTTAGCTTCAGCGTATAGGTACTTAGTGCTGCGGGATTCCAACACCGTTACAAGGTGCCAGACAGCATCTCTGATCTATGATTTGCTGGGAATTGATAACGCGGTTTTAGGGAGTAAACCTTCAGAGATCTATTTTGCTCAGGTTGTGATTTTAATAGGGAATAAATGGTACGGAAAGTATGATTCGGCGTCACTTGGCCAAGGCATGGCTAGGGCAAATATGGATAAAATCCCTTCGACCTATGAGGTTATTGCTCAACCCATTAACTACACGATCACTCCGGGTTCTGGTGTAAAGGCAAACTAATATTTCCATCCAGAGGAGGGAGTGTTCTCACGGGCACTTCCTCTTTTTTGCTCATTCGGCAGACTGTGCCCTAGTTATTTGGATGTGTGCGGCTTTCGCATGCTTCCTTTTTGTTTTGTGTAATTCCTCCCTCTCGTCCCGCCTTTACAGCCTTCGTTTGCGCGGCGGCTGTCCCTCTGTTCCTTCTTGGCTATGACCGTGCTCAAATCGCCTTACGGCGCGTCTGGTGGGGTAATCTTGCACCGCTCCTTCGTGGGGTACTCTCCTTCTTCCACCGCATGTTTCATAAACCTTCTTTTTGGCTCTTCAACTGTAGTATTTCCCGCTAGGCTTTCATGTAAATTATGGATTACGTCAGTTCTATTTTCTGATAGAATTGGTTTATAAGTTGTCGGTATTTGTCAAATACGAGGGATTTCATCTTATGCGAGAGGCGGGGGTTCTATGTTGAGATTAGTTAAGGAGCGCGGGAGCGTTAACGTGCCTGAACAGTCTGAGGTTGCATTAATGCCCAATCCTGTTGAGGCGCTTTGGGAGATTGAACTGCTGTATGGCAAGCATCCTGCCTATAGCGAGTTGACATACGGGGTATGCTTTAGGACGCGTCTTGAAGGCAATGCCGCGAAGTGTTACTTGGTTGTCGAACTCCGAGAACGATTTGATGAGTTTCTCCGCGAATTAAATGTTTTCGGGGTAATGGAGAAAGCTGAGTTCCATAAGGCTATAGAGTATGTGAAGCACCTGAAGATAAACGGCATCTTTCGGCGCGTTCCGAACCTCTTGTTGGAGATGGAGGGCGCGGCGAGTGCGGATGAAAGCTATGAACTGTTCTCTATGTTGGAGGAGAGCATTCTTGCTAACCCCGAGTCTTTCCCTACCATTTCATCTGACGAATATAAGCATGGCGTAAGTGCCGGGGTAATTCTCGACACTGAGCAGTACGTCTCCAAATACGGTGAGAATGCCGTGGGGGTGACCACCGAGGCGCTCATCGATATTTTGGGGCTTGAGGGTAACACCCGCTCGACTCGGCTTCTGGAGATCACTCGTGGTTGGCGGGAGACCGGCCTGCTCTTGCACGTTACTCGTCAGGCGCGGCTTCAAGAGCCGATAAAGCCTTGTGCGAGTAGCAAGGACGTTAGGCGCTTCTATATCCTTCGTGTCGAAGGTCTTAGGCGGGGCTGAATATGGGAGTTTCGGCTGGCCGTAAAAAGAACAGGTACGGTTACAATACTGAGCGGCATGCGAATAGTGTGATACCGTATATCGGGGGTAAGCACGCTTTAATCGGCAATATCGTGCCGATCATTGAGTACTGCGCAGATGCTTATAGCTTGAACAGCTACTTCGAGTTGTGCGGTGGCGGCGGGAGAATGCTGTTGAACCTCGATCAGTCTTTGTTCCAGCGCCGTCTGTACAATGATATGGACTTGGGGTTGTGCAAGCTCTTTGCTTGCCTGGGGGATCGCGATGATATCTATGCGCTTATTGCTTTGCTTGAAGAGTTGGGCTACAGCGAGGAGGTTTTCAATCAAGCGCAACAAGCACGTGAGTTCGAGTCGCGAATGCTTGCTAGGGGCAGGACGGGGTACGAGTTAGACCGGATTGCGGCAGCGGCGTACACCTTCATCTTAGCGACTCAGAGTCGCGCGGCGGATATGGTTAAGTTCGATAAGGCGCGGGTATTGGATAAAGCGCGGCAGCAGTCGTATTTTCAGCGGGTGCGTATGTTGGATCGCTTCTATCCGACGCTAAGGGATGTCGAGGTCACACAGGGCGACTGTTGCGAGTTGCTGAGTTTATACGAGGGTAGAGTGGATGCCTTTGCATACCTTGATCCTCCATATGTTCCCGAAAAAATGCAGTTGGACGATCATTATGGGAGCCGTTCTTGGACGATTACCGATCACGAGCAATTAGTTGATACTTTGCTCGATACTAAAATGAAGGTAGCGCTCTCCGGCTACGACAATGAGTGTTATGCTCAGTTAGTTGCCGCAGGATGGCGGCGGCTTTATTTAAAGGATGTCCATGTCTCCAGCGCAGCAACGGGGCGTAGGCAGGACGAGTACTTGTGGATCAACTTCGACATTCCTGCTTCGTTGGAGGATCGGGTTTCAAAGTTCGACTACAGTGCTTGGTAGATTGGTTCCAATGCCTATCCAGTGGCTTGTAGTACCTACGGAGATTCGCCAATACCAACAATGCCACCTAAAACCAGTGGAAACCCGCCTTATGAAATTTATATATTTGGATGGGTTATTAGCGCAGCAACACTTTCTTGTCGGCAGAACCAGCTGCAGATGAAACACTGGAATAGAGTCGTTGTTGACAGCTTAAGGGAGAACGACAAGCGAAGGCAGTAGATGGTCAGACTCTAGAAGAGGGTGGCGTTGTCGGCGATCAGGTAGCGTTGAGCTTCTGCGTGTAGGGGTACCCGCTCTCTCATCTCCACTTGTTCCTCTCATATAATCCGCTTCACCGTATATGGCGCAGGGCAGCCGATGGAGTATCGGTTCCCTGCGCCATATTTTTTATTTTTTACCGGTTCACGTTGAATTTTACGAGTGCAACTTTCAACTGCCGCACATTTCTCTATCTTGTAATGGGACTAGAATTTACCCAATCAGAAGAGGAGTTGAGGAGCAGTGAAGAAGAAGGACTTTGAGTTTCGCTTGAATGGAGATGGCTTTCCTCCGTATGGATGTTTGGGCAGACCGTTTTCTCGTTGGCATGCTTGCGTAGTGAACGACTACCATCACTCGTTGTTAAATGTAAGTGCCGAGGGGGTATTGCCAACGTTTAATGGGCAGGAACCTGTTTGGAATGCAAGGGTCATTGGCGTGCTAGGGCTAGGTGACGAGGATGTCGAGGAGGAGATTGCGGAGGAGGCACTTCGGATCGCGCGTGAGCTTGGTGTTGATATGCCCGACCACTATGTTCTTTCCTGTCGGGATCGGCTGGTTGCGTTTTATTTCCTTTGGTCTGCACTTTGCCGTTACTCTTTCCGCAAGAAGTCTGGTGATGTAGAGAGCTTCATCGCTACAAAGAACCTTGCTGCGCTTGGTAGTATTCAGGATCGCCTTACTCGGGCGGGTGATCGGAAGATCGGCCGTTTCGAGTCGAGCCTGAGTCTTACCATTGAGGAGATTACTTCGGGAATTTTTAACGTAGTGAAGCTTGTTCCGACCGAGGCCGGCTATCATCCGGTAAAGGGGAAGATCAATATCCGTCGAGTGGGCGTGGCGACAACAGCGTATGCGTGGGACAACTATGAGGACGCTCTCTTCACGCGCTTGTGCGCTAGGCAAGTTCGGGTGCTGTACTTAGAGGCGGGTGAGCGCAAGGAGAAGTTGACTTCGTTCAATGAAGATATTCTAGCTAGTTGGCTCGGCACCTCCCCTGTGTTGGCGCAAGCTGATCTGGTGGCGGAGCAGTCTCGTATTTCGATGAATGGTACGTTATTCCTCCCGGATTTGGGTGCGAGTAAGGGGTCGTACTTCCGTTTGCCGCTGTTGAACCTGTTAGCAGTCGTGGACGCTTAAGCGCTTCGGTTCGCCTTGACCAACACGGCTTCCTGCTGTGTTGGTCTTTATCTGCCGCTGAGTTCTCTTAAACTATAGGTTCTGGCAGTCGGTGTTGTGCGACGGTATGAGGGGCTTTGCCGGGGGTACTGCTTTGCCAAAAATATTGCCTTTACTACGTTGCCACTACCATTGTTTCTGGGAGCTTCCTTGGCGCGTTACGGATATTTTATGGTCTGGCTAATCGTAACTTTGATTTTTTACGGCACTACATTGGAGGTGTGCTTAGATGGGGGCAAAGAGATTCGGTTACGCGCGAGTATCGACAACCGAACAGCACTTGGATCGACAAATCAGCAGTTTGAAAGAACATGGTATTGATGAAGCCGACATCTTCACGGATAAGATTAGCGGTGATAAGCAGCGTCCGAAACTTGAGGATCTTCAGCGTGTACTGCGTTCAGGTGATACTGTAGTGGTGGATAGCCTGAATAGACTTTCACGTTCTTCGAAGGATTTGCTCGGATTGCTTGAGGACTGGCAGGCAAGGGGAATTTGCTTTGTCAGTTTGAAAGAGCAGATCGACTTCAACAGTATCACTGGGCGCTTAATTCTCAGCTTACTGGCGGGGTTAGCGCAGTTCGAGAAGGAAATGATCCGAAATCGGGTCATCGAGGGTATCGCGGCGGCTAGGACACGCGGTAGATTTGGCGGTCGACCTCGCACAAAGCCCGATAAAGTGGCGAAGGCGCTCAGGCTGTATGAGGCAAAAACGCATAGCGTCCGTGAAGTGTGCGAATTGACGGGCATTAGTCAATCCGTCCTCTACAGAGAACTGCGGAAGGTGCGGCAGATGCCGGTAACGTCTGAGAGAGTTGCTGAAAAAATGGGCAGTTAGCTTGTTGCATGGTCATCGTTTCTTATGGTCTGAATACTTAATCGGTATTTTTTGTTTTGCTCGGCTGGACATTCCTTTGGGGGTATTCAATAGACGGTTCATAGCTCGGGGCAGTTGTAATTTCGGACAGGCACGTTGTCGCTGGATTCAGCGTTCAATGCGATCTGTCCTTTTTCATATTCAAATGGGTATTGCACTTTTATTTTCTTGTTCGGACTATTCTACTGACTTTGTTCACTCGGGGTAAGCCTTCGGGCTGGGATAACTATGTCCATTTGGAGGGGTGCTATGAAGAAGGGCTTTGATAAGGAGGTTCAGTTGAGGTCGGAGGTAGCACTGCAGGAGTATTGTGCCGCGCTGTACTTGTGGGGTTCGCTGGACGGCGGTGAGTTGTTGTCTCATCAAATGAACCGATTGTCGGAATATGCCCACACGAAGGGCTGGGAGATCGTTGACGCTTATATCGACTATGAGAGCATGAATGGTCGAGCGCGTCCTGATCTCGATAGACTTGTTGGGGACGCTCGTCAGGGTAGGTTCGACGTCATCTTGACGGCAAGTCTGGAGCGTATCCTTTGGGGTACGGACTTTGCTCTCGCGCTTCGTGTGGAGTTGCTATTAGCGGAAATTCATCTGGTCACGCTTGACAGCATGGTTGATACGCTGGCTGGGGATACCGCTCTAATCGATTTTTACGATTGGATTTACAGTTTAGCTGACGTTCGCGGTAAGTAGGTAGTCTGATCTTGGGCTGTTCCTTCGCAGTTATGTTCGGGGTCGTAGACATCTTGTCTACGCAGTGTGATCACGTGCGTGGCAGTTTTGGTATTAAATAACTATATATAGTGGTTTGTATTGAAAAAAACGCTATATATAGTATCAATCGTTCTTGTGTAAGAAAGATAAAGTAAAATATTGACTCCCCTAGGGATTGATGGTATTACATACAACATCGATTGCCAAGGGGGGGTTAATAATTCCGAAGCCCAGGCTTCTTGAGAAATGGGGAAATGACGATGTCATTAGTTCAGGTTGAAAACCAGCGTAAGTGCATCACCATGAAGGAACTGGCCGAGATTCTGCCACTGGGCAGGAATTCATTGTATAAGCTCGTAGGAAGGGACGATTTTCCGAAGCTGACTGTAGGCAAAAAAATCCTTGTACCTGTCGCGGGGCTGGATAAATTCTTGGCAGAAAACTCTTTGAAGTAGCCAGACGGTATGAGGGGCTATTCGTAGTCCCTCCTTCCTAAACGAATATAATTGGAGAGTGATAATTATGGCGGGAAGCATCGATAAAATCAAAGACAAATTCAGAGTAACGTTTGAACTGGGGAAGGATGCTAACGGGAAGCGACTTCGTAAGTTCACTACGTTCAAAACAGAGGCGGAAGCGAAGAAGGCACTTAATGAGCATGTATATAACTTGCAGCGGAACCTTCTGGTCAAGTCCACAGATGTGACGCTGGCTGAGTTTTTGGACATTTGGATGGATCAGGATGTGAAGCGTAATTGTCAGGAGACTACGATCTACGGCTACAAAAACGTTATTAACAAGCATCTTGTGCCGTACATGGGCAGCATCAAGTTGCAGAAGCTCGAACCCGCGATGATTCAGCGTTACTATGGTCATCTACAGGATGAGAAAGATTTATCGCCGAATACGGTGCAACGGCATCACGATTTACTGAGGCGTTCCCTTCAGTTCGGTCTGAGGCAGCAATATGTATATCGAAATGTTGCCGACGCCGTTACGCTTCCGAAGAAAAGGAAGTTCGAGGGTACGCCATACACGCCAGAGCAATTAAAAACTTTGTTTGAAAAGGCGAAAGATACAAGAATGGAGTTACCAGTATATCTTGCCGGATATTTGGGCTTACGCCGCGAGGAGATTCTCGGGCTAAAATGGACGTGCGTCGACTTGGAGCAAAGAGTCCTAAAAATCGAAGAGGTAAGAACGGCGGCTGGCGGCGAAATTGTGGTTAAAGCGCCAAAGTCGGAAAAGAGCAGAAGGATGCTGTATATTGTAGACGAACTGTTTGATCTTTTAATCAAGCATCGCCAGATTCAAGACGAGTACAAGGAAATGCTCGGAAGCGACTATGAGGATTCGGGATATGTCTTCGTTCGCGAAGACGGGAAACCGTATCGTATAAATTCGGTAACGGAGCATTTCAAGGAATTGCTTGAGAAATACGGATTGCCTAGAATTCGTCTGCATGACCTTCGTCATACGTTCGCAAGTATTCTGTACGCTCAGAAGGTGGATATCAAGGCAATTTCGGAAGCGTTAGGGCATTCTGATATTGGCATCACGAGCAAAATCTACACCCATTTGTTTGACAAGACACATCAGTCTACGGTGAGTGCAATGAGTAAAGCATTGAATAGGTAAGGTACGGTTCGAGCGAAGGGACTCTTTAGTGGAGGCTTCGCTTTTTTAATTTCTGACGTATGGGTATGAATATTGCACTTGCAGAATGTTTTAGCAGGACAGTTAGGGGAATGCAGATGCTTTAACTGTACTGTTATCCTCGTGGAAATATTGTGTAGAATTATGTTATATTTTAGGGGGAGAATGCATCGGAGAGTTGGTTCCATACATACGGAGGTTAATTATGAAATTCAAACCAGTTAAGATTGGAGCAGTGGCAGTAGTATTGGCAGCGATGCTTTCTGCTCCCCTTAGTAAAGAAGCTCACGCGGAGCGTGGCTCTTGGATGCCTATCGAAGTTAACATCGAAGGCAAGCTGCTAAAGATGCCTGTAAACCCTGTCGTAGAGTCCGGTACAACTTTGGTGCCTATGCGTGCTATCTTTGAGTCACTTGGAGCAGAAATTAAATGGGACAACGAAACTCAGACAGTAACTGGTACAAAGGATAATACTAAAGTTGAGCTTACTATCGGTAGCAAGACGGCTAAGAAGAATGGTACTGTTTCTCAGCTTAGCGTTGCTCCTAAAATCATTGACAGCAGCACGATGATTCCACTGCGTTATGTCAGCGAGTCACTTGATATGCACGTGGCTTGGATTGCATCTGAGCGCCAAGTGTACATTGCTAAGGATCGCACTATCGAGGGAACTACGATGGCTAGCGTTGAGGCGCTGTTCAATAAGTACGCACCTACCTTTACTGGTAATCGTTATGTTGAACAACCTTCTTTAACTGCACCTTACAAGGCGGGTTCCTTGAGCGAGGGGTTCTTACAAGATGGCCTTAAATCCGCCAATCTAGTTCGTACAATGGCTGGTTTGCCATTGTTGACTCTTGACTCCAGCCTTAACGAAAAGGCTCAGTACGGAGCTAGTTTGTCGGTGGCTACTGACCAGTTCACCCATACTCCAACTAAACCTTCTGGAGTGTCTGATGACTTTTTCCAGAAGGCATATGACGGAACCAACAACAGTAACATAGCTGGACTTCCACAGAACAGCACACCTACTGAGCTTTCCGATGGTGTTAAGCAAATGACGATTGATTCCGGGGTTAGTGGTGTTGGCCATAGACGTTGGATTCTGAACCCGATGCTTTACAAAATTGGATTGGGCTATGTTAGCAAAGTAAATACGTATGATAAGAACGTAGTCAGCGGTGATGTGTTAATGTACGTTACCGACAAGAGCCAACCGACCAAACCAGATTATGACTATGTAGCATGGCCAAGCAAGGGATACTACCCTATCTCTTGGGTTACCCCTGGGATGGATTGGAGTGTTACCTTGAATCCAGACAAGTATCAAATGCCTGATATCACAGAGATTGGTGGTACTGTAACTAATCTTGTTGATGGCAGTGTGTTGAAACTTATCTCTGGAACGACACCAGTATTCACTGCTATGTATGATCGTGTTAATGGGACTTCTACTATCGTCTTCCCTGTAAAGGATAATGATCATTATTGGGATGAAGCTAATGCTGGTGACGAGTTTGTGGTTGAGCTTAATGGTCTTCATCAGACAGATGGCACTCCTGCTACGATCAAGTACACGGTTAAGCTGTTTGCAATGGAGTAAAGTCTGTGGGAGTGCTGATGCACTCCCCCCACTTGGATGTCGCGCACTAACAGATGAAATAATGTAAAATAAGATATGACGTTCTTAGCTCGTACTCCCGTCGGCTTTTGTAGACAAGGCGTAGACAAACGCCTTAAAATGGGCTAATTTAGGGTAACACACAAGGGTACAGGTTAAAAAATAAACTTATACAAAAGCGCATGAAATGGGGCTTTTCGGGAGAGGTTAACATATATTAAGACAGGCGGCACGCTTGTTCGACTCCCCTCGCCTCCACCATCATCAAAGCCAGCCGCATGAGGCTGGCTTTTTTGCGTGGAGCGAGGGTTAGTCGATTACCCTGAATCCGAAGGAGGACAGTTGGGGGCGTTCCATGCGCAGGTTTGCGGAGCAAACCGAGCACGGCATCTGATTCCACCGCTCAGGTTGTCCTCGTCGAATGGATACTCCCCACGCCTCCACTAGTGTGCTTCGCGTGTCTAAGAACTTTGAGGCATGATATACTATTAACGAATGGAGCTGATTGCAAATGAGCGAACTGCTTGATCCCTGCAACACTTTTTATTCAAACGGATTTTTGGCAGTGAAGAGAATCGGGATGTTCTGCTTGCCTTCTTGAACAAAACTTTTATAGAAGCTAACAGACCGTCTCTGACAGAGATTACCCTGCTGAATCCGTATACTGAAAAGGACGCTCCACGTGACAAACAGTCGATCTTGGACATTCGCGGGAAAACTGCGGACGGGGAACTTGTTAACGTAGAAATGCAATTGTTCAACAAATACGATACCGAGAAGCGTACTCTTTTCTACTGGAGTAAGCTATATAGCGGTCAGCTTCAAGAGGGCCAGTCCTATAAAGTGTTGAAGAAATGTGTAACCATCAACATTCTGAATTACTCGTTCTTGCCCAATAATCAATATCATAACGTATTCCATTTATGTGAAGATCGAAGCGGTATCTCGCTTATAGATGACATGGAGCTTCATTTTCTTGAATTGACCAAATTAGACGATCATGCGGCTCCTATAAAGAGCGGTGGATTGGTTAACTGGTTACTTTTCTTGAAGGGTGTCGATAAATCCAATTGGGAGGTGTTGACGATTAACGAGCCTGTATTGAAGAAAGCGATGGATACATTGGAGTTTCTGAGTCAGGATGCCGAAGCCCGTCGATTGTATGAAGATAGGCAAAAGTATTTGCATGACGAAGCTTCTATGATTGAAGGAGCATTGGCTGAAGGGGAGAAAAGGAAAGCTAGCCAGATAGCTCTAGAGCTTCTCAGGCTTGGCGTCGATACAGGGATTATAGCTAAAGCATCCGGGCTGACTGAAGCTGAAATCAGTGCTCTAAAAAGGCAAGATTGAAATGACCAGATTGAAGAGTCAGTCTTTTGGGGACTGGCTCTTTATATTGTCAACTGCTATGAAACGGCCAGATAATCAAATATTAGTGTCCATATTGTTCTAATTCTTTGAAAAGTTCATCGCCATTTTCTTTTATGCCATCTCTATATTTAGCTTCCATTCTTGTATTTTTCTTTTTTCTAACAGTAAATTAGCATCTGTAGTATATTTATGAGATATCATTAGCAACAAGTCGATATTTGCGAGAAGCGGCTGAGCAATACTATCATTTTTCTTCATCCAATCAATTACGCTCTCAATTGTCAAAATAGAAAACTTAATATAATCTACTCCTACATATTGAGCCAATTCATTTCCTTCCGAATAAGGATTTAATTCCCTTCGCCTCCACGAAGAAAGCCCAGACCGCATGAGGGTCTGGGCTTCCTTATGGCTGAAAAGGGTAGACGAAATTGAGATTGCAGTAAGAATGAATTTGAGGAGAGAGCATTAAAACAATATGGCGTTTGTACTTATACGATTCAACGGCTAGTTATTGACGAACTGCTTGTTCAACTCATCAAAACGGGCATTCTCGGTAGAGATTCGGGCCATATTCGCCGCGTGGGGATCAATGTATTGTTTGGCGCCGTTGACGGCAAGTACAACATCGTTGAATGCTCCGGTAATCAAATTCACTTTAGCTCCGTAGCTCACAAAATCGCCAGCCGCAAATATGCCGGGAATTTGCGATTCCATTTTATCGGTGACGGCAAGAATGTCCTTTCCGATACCTAGCCCCCAATCTCTGAGCTTGCCATATTCATAAGTGGCGCCGTGACTGACAATAAGCGCATCTATGTCCAACTGCTCGCGCTGTCCTGTTTCTACGTGGCAGATCGTGACCTTATCAATTGCCCGGCCGTCTTCGCTATGAAGCCTCTCTATTTGATAGTGAGTGCGAACGGCTGCGGAAGCTTTCATTCGTGAAATGCTGCGTTCAAGTCCCTTGAACTTATCCGTTCGATTGACAACCGTTACGCTTGTGGCAATCGGCTCCAATTCATTGGCCCAATCTACAGCCGAATCGCCTCCGCCGGAGATCATGACCCTTTTCCCCCGGAATTCCTCGAGGTTTTCTACGGTGTAATACAGGTTTGAGCTTTCATAGCGCTCGGCCCCTTCGATCTCCAGCTTCCTTACTTTGCGCAGGCCGCCGTATCCAATCGCCATAATAATCGTCTAGGTCCAGTGCCGGTCGCCGGCAGTGGAGGTCAGAATAAAGGTGCCGTCATCGAGGCGCTCCAGCCCTTCAATTTCCTGACTCAATACAATCGCCGGGTCAAATGTGCGGGCCTGACGAACCAGCTGATCCGTCAGCTCCCGCCCCGTAAGAGCGGGTATTCCTCCGACATCCCACACCATCTTATCCAGAAAAAATAACATCGTGCCCCCGAGCTCGCTCTGGGCGTCGATTATTTTTGTCTTCATTTCGCGCATTCCGCTGTAAAAAGCGCCATATAACCCCGCAGGACCGCCGCCAATAAAGGTTATATCATAAAGTTCCAGGTTCTCAGTCATCGGATACTCTCATCATTATAATAATTATTTTTGAACTTGCGGTTTCTAAGTCAGCGTAGATACTTGCAAGTGCGGCAGCTCTGGAAGCTGATAGTCTTCTAAAAACGGTAGTCGACCACTGCACTGCAAAGATTTCCAACGTTATGTCCTGCAAGCAGTTAACTAACAGTAGTGTATGTATCGATTCAACAATCATAATCATTATCGATTAGTGGCGAGGGGATTAATAACTACCGGTCGCTTGCCCTATACTGATGAAACAAATGTAATTACTTAGTGTGCTAAGTTAATTTCCAATTGTCAACGATTACGAGCTACACCCCTTGATTTTGGTCAACTTGTACGATTTTTTCTACAAACTTCCATCGTTTGAGCCCGATTTGAGTTGCTTTGTACGAATTTTCGAACAAACATTCTCATTTCAAGCTTGATTCGAGCTGCGTTGTACGATTTTCCGACTAACTTCCCTGCGTAAACTTATGTGTGCAAATAGATATAATCCGCGTTAAAGTGCAATTTCTAGATAATTTGGAAACGTTGCGGGTCATGATTAGGTCTAAGACCAGTAGCTTCCGGACCTGCTTCGGTTTTTTATTACATTGGCTCGACGGCAAGCAAAGGGTTATACTTGTACTATAATGTTGAACTAAGGGCATATCGACTACAACTGAAAGAGGAACAAACTTCTATGCATCATAAGTTGTTAATTATCGGTGCAGGGGCTGCGGGACTGATAGCCGCCGTTACTGCGAAGGACCAAGGCATCGACGTCGCGATTCTTGAGAGAAACGACCGAATTGGGAAAAAAATATTAATGACGGGCGATGGCCGCTGTAATATTACCAATGAATCTACTGCGACGGGGGCAGAGGACGAATTGGCCGCCTTATCGGGCAAGTTCCATAGTAATCAGGCTGGATTTCCAGTGTCAGTACTTAAGCAATTGGGCATCCGTCAAACCATCGATTTCTTCTCTGGGCTCGGGCTTCCGCTCACCAAGTTGAAGGAAGGAATGATGTATCCCATGTCGCTGCAGGCTGCATCGGTATTGGATATTTTTCAGCTTGCGCTGGAGGATCGGGATGTTCCTGTGTACTTCAACACCAAAGTGGAGGATGTTATCGTCCGGGAGGAGCCTCCGCGTTTTACGGTCGTATGCAAGGTGGTGACGGAGGAAGTAGAGGAGCAGGCGGTTTACACGAGCGACTATTTGTTTCTATGTACGGGCGGCCTTACCGCTCCGAGTTCGGGAACCGATGGTTCAGGTTATACGCTTGCCGAGCGTTTGGGGCATACCTTGATCGACCCGGTACCGGCGATTGTGCAGTTGAAGGTGCAGTATGCGAATATGAAGCAGCTATCCGGCATTAAACTGCAGGGCAAAGCTCATATCCAAGTCAACGGGGAAGTCGTTCGCAGCGAATCGGGTGAAATTCATTTCTCGGAATCCGGTCTGTCCGGACCTCCCGTTCTCCAGCTAGGCCGGAATGCTGCGCACCATCTCGCGAGGAGAGATGCTGTGTCTGTAATCGTTGATTTGATGCCGGGCCGCACGGAAGAGGAGCTCATAGATTTTCTAGAGATGCACTGGGGGATCTTCGGACATCGGACGGTTGTGGATTCCTTTATCGGTATCTTTCATAAGAAGCTGGTTCCTGTCTTGCTGAAGGAGGCAGGGATCGACCAGCAGCCTTATCTGCTTTGCCAGGACCTGTCGTGGAAGACGAAGAAAAAGTTTTATCGAATCTTGAAGCATTGGGAATTTATAGTGACCGATACGAACGGCTTCGCGAATGCGCATGCGACAGCCGGTGGCATTGATACAACAGAGCTAATGGAAGGAACGTTGGAATCTAAGCTGGTGCCTGGGCTTTATTTGGCTGGCGAGGTGATGGACGTTGACGGGGATTTTGGCGGGTATAATCTGCAATGGGCTTGGAGCTCCGGCTATGTGGCTGCGATAGCGCTCGCTAAACAAATTTCGGAAGGGAAAAACAAGTGAATCTACCGCTAAAGGGTGCAACGACCACATGAATACGAAACAAATTTCTCAGCATCATCAACTCATCATTATCGGCGCCGGCGGTTCCGGTTTAACGTCTGCGGTTACTGCACGGGACTTGGGCATTGATGCCGCGATTATTGAAAGCAACGACCGGATTGGAAAAAAGGTATTAACGACGGGCAATGGGCGCTGTAACATTACGAACGAATCGACTGCAACGGGGACAGATGAAGCGGTGGCTCTAGCGCGTAAATATCACAGTAATCAAGCGGCATTTCCGCTGCCTGTGCTGCAGCAATTCGGGGTCCGGCAAGCGATCGATTTCTTTGCTACGCTTGGGCTGCCGCTGATTAGCTTGGAGGATGGCCGGATGTATCCGATGTCGCTGCAGGCTGCAGCGGTTTTGGAGATTTTTAAGCTTGCGTTAGAGGATAGGAACGTTCCTGTCTATTTCAAAACCAAAGTGCTGGATGTAACCTATTCGCCGAACCATCCGCGCTTTACGCTTCAATGCCAGACAGAGAATGAGGAGCAGGTGGTTTATACCAGCGAATACCTCTTTTTATGTACAGGCGGCCTCACTGCTCCGAAAACAGGAACGGACGGCTCCGGTTATGTGCTTGCCGAGCGTCTGGGACATACGCGAATCTACCCTGTGCCTGGGATTGTGCAGTTGAAGCTGGATTATCCGTATTTGAAGGAACTGTCCGGCATCAAGTTCGAGGGAATGGGACGTATTCTCGTCAGAGATGAAGTCATCCGCAGTGAATATGGCGAAATTCTTTTTACGGACTATGGCATCTCTGGCCCTCCGATTCTCCAGCTAAGCCGAAAGGCTGCTTATCAGCTCGCGAGAGATGAAGAGGTGATCTTGGCGGTTGATCTGATGTCGGGACGTACCGAGGAGGAGCTCGTAGATTTTCTGGAGACTCACTGGGGGATTTTTGGACATCGGACGGTTGCGGACTCTCTTGCGGGTATTTTAAACAAGAAGCTGATTCCTGTTCTCCTGAAGGAGGCGGGTATCGACGAGCAGTCGCACCTGCTTTGCCAGGATCTGACATGGAAGATGAAGAAGGAGTTTTATCGACTCTTGAAGCGTTGGGAATTTAAAGTGACCGATACGAACGGCTTCACTCATGCGCAGACGACAGCAGGCGGCATCGACACGGAGGAGTTAACAACAGGAACACTCGAATCCAAGCTCGTACCCGGACTCTATTTGGCTGGCGAAGTGATGGATGTGGATGGGGATTGCGGCGGCTATAACCTGCAGTGGGCCTGGAGCTCCGGTCATGTTGCCGCGAGGGCGCTTGCTAAGCATCTTTCCGGTGGTTGAGAGGGGCATTAATGAATACGTCAGTACATCTAGATGAAGATGGAAAATGAGCAGTACTCCGTAAGCCGTTCATGCGGCGATCAAACCCTCTGAATAGAGCGGAAAGATAAGCTCTTTCAAGAATAAGCTGGCTCCGGCATTGTGCCGGGTCCAGCTTATCTTCTGTTATAACGATAGTAATAAACAAAATGCAGTGAAGAGTTGCGAATGAAGTGAATATTATCAATTGACACTGAGTAGAAGTCTTTGCCTGACGGAGAAGTTCTACGATCAGCGGTATCGAAAGGTACGGGGGAAATCGGCAAAGGATTATTTCATCCACTACCGCATGAGGTAGTGGATTTTTGCGTGTGGCTCACAGTCGCACAGTCTAGCGCCACTTTGTACGCCCAGCATAGGCGTCATCTCTAGGGTGAAAGTCCCGAACGGGGGCTGGCGACATAGACAGCTAAGATTGCAGCGCTTCAAACCCTCCAGTAACCCACCACCCTATAGCTCTTTTGTTATAGTTACGTCCTAAGATTAATTTAGGAGGCTCGAGCATGGTACTGAAGGTTAAAAATTTGTCTGTTACATACGGTCAGGAAACTGCGGTCGATTGCGTTAGTTTTCAAGTAGAGCGTGGGCAAGTATTTGGATTGCTAGGCGCGAATGGGGCAGGAAAATCTTCGACAATTGCTGCAGTGCTTGGTATTGAAAAAAGCACTCATGATGAGCTTGGCATCATGGGTAAATCACCGGTACGCAATCGAAAGGAGGTATTTGAACAAGTAGGGGTGCAGTTTCAAGAAACCAATTTCCAAGATAAATTAACCGTTTCCGAAGCATGTGGACAGTGGCAGGCACTTTATCAAAAATCGGCTGACGTACCTGCATTACTACAAACCTTTGGGCTGGCAGGTAAGGAGAAGCGACTTGTTAAGTTACTTTCTGGCGGGGAGCGTCAGCGACTAGCCGTACTCCTTGCCCTCATTCCTGAACCGAAGCTTGTGTTTCTAGATGAACTGACAACAGGGCTTGATACCAAAGCTCGTCGTATGCTGTGGAAGCAGCTCTTAACAATGAAAGAAAATGGTTTGGCGATTGTTTTAACGTCACATTACATGGATGAGGTTGAAGCGTTATGTGATGAGATATTGATTCTACGTAAGGGTCAAACCGATCATTTTGGCGGCCCTGTTTGGTTACTTGCTTAGTAAAGATGCATCGGCAGGTTCTTCTAGCTTTGAATTATCTTACTCGGCTGTTATAACTATTGGCGTACTTGCAACGGGTGTAATGGGCCTACCGCTAACCATTGCTGATTATCGACACCGAGGCATTCTGAAACGATTCCAAGTGACGCCGGTATCGCCTTTACAGATTTTATTTGCACAAGGTCTAATTCAGCTATCCTCTGCCCTTGTTTCATTCGTAGGTGTTACCCTAGTGTACTATCTCTTTTTTGATTATCGATTAGCAGGCTCCTGGTTTATGTTCTTAATCGTATATGCTTTCGTTATTTTAGCCATGTACAGTATTGGTATTTTCATTGGCAGTGTCGTACCGGATCAAAAGGCAGCGAATATGTGGAGTTCTATTGCCTACTTTACAATGCTATTGTTCTCGGGTGCGACGATTCCATATGAAGTGATGCCGCGCTTCGTTCAATGGATGATGGATATCCTGCCTTTGTCACATGGTATTCATTTGTTAAAAATGGTAGCTGCAGGTGAAGGCGTGGCAGGTATGGCAGTGCCCATGTTAGTATTAGGTATTTGTACTGTTGTCAGCTTGGCTGGGGCATTGAAATTTTTTAAATGGAAGTAGGGTTGTGGGGTGTACAAAACCAAAGAAATCGCAGCATTAGTTGGGGTACATCCCAACACCGTACGGATTTATGAAGAATGGAGCTATATCTCATCTGTTCCGAGAAGTGAGAATGGCTACCGCATCTATTCAGACTTGCATCTATTCCAACTAAAAATAGCTAGAGTCGCTTTTCGTTGTGAAATTGTTCAAGGACTCATTCGGGCAAAGGCAAGAGCTATTGTAGAAGCTAGCGGTAAAGAGGATTTCGCTCAAGCACTGGAATATGCACAAGCCTATCTGTCACATTTAGAAAAAGAATATTATCGGGCACTAGAAGCTATTGAGCTCTCAGAGCAGTGGATGTGTGGATTGGAATCTGCATCTATTCAAACGTATACACGAAAAGAGGCTGCTCAGGTACTGGACCTTACATCTGAAGTTATCCGAAATTGGGAACGGAATGGATTGCTAGCAGTCCCTAGACTTTCAAATGGATCTCGATCCTATACAGAGAATGAAATAAAGCGCATGAAAATTATTCGTACCTTAAGGGCAGCGCATTATTCAATGAGTGCAATACTTCGGTTGATGAATAAAGCAGAGAAGACGAGGGCAACTGATATAAATATTAAGAATGTACTCGAAACACCTGAAGATCATGAAGACATTATCTCGGTGACAGATCGATTAACCCTTTCATTAGAGCAGGCCATTGAGTCTGCAAAGGAGCTTATATTCTTATTTAAGAGCCAAACTCCGCTTAGAAATGCTTATTAAGTCATTAAAGGACCATATCTGGTCAAGTATCAAGCATAGATTAATTTATTGTGATATACTACATACTGGTAACTGTAAAAAGCTGTGAAAAAAAGAGGTGAACAAGTGATTTCTACTCCAAATAACGAAAAAATCACACGCACTTTTATGAAAGATGAGGCACATCAAAAACTACGTTCCTGGATCATATCGGGCAAGTTGGGCCCTGGCACGAAGCTTAGAGACAAAGAACTGTCCGAAATGTTAGGAATAAGCCGAACCCCGGTTCGGGAAGCTTTGTTAATGCTTGAAAGCGATGGACTGATCGAAACGAAAGCGAACAGGTGGACAATTGTTACCGCTATCGATTTAGATAAGGCAGAAGAAAATTATTCGATTGTATGGACATTGGAAGCACTCGCAATGAAGCTTGCTTTTCCAAATTTCTCGGTATCAGATATTGATGAGATGAAAGCTTTAAACGAACAATTTAAAATTTTGGTCCATAATGGGGAAGAAGCATCCGCACTTGAAATGGACAATGCTTTTCATAATAAAATCATTCAATTGTCTAAAAATGAAGAACTGCGAAAATTACTCGTTAGTGTGAAATTGAAAATTCAAAGAATTGAATCCCACTACTTTAGTCAAAAGGAATTCCTGAAAACCTCGTATGACGAGCATTGCGAAATCATCCAATCCATTATAAATAAAGATGTGAAGCGAGCAGAGGATGCAATTGTGTCAAATTGGAAGAAAAGCTTGGCGCGCCTTCGTGAGTGATAAGTAAGGAAAGATAAAATCATAGAGCATCGACTTAGATATAGGTGAGGTTTTATGTCGCTTATACATGAGTTGATGCTTTTTTTTATTAAATCAGTTACTTTTCCTTTGTGAAAATGTTATATATACTTACATTAAAATTAAAATATATAACATATATATTACATATAAATTGACCGAAACAGTAGTGTGTGATATATTACATACCATAGAGCGGTGCTTGAGAGATTTAAATGTCGGTGAAGGAGAGAAGCGTTATGGGCGGATTTGTATTTGATTGGTCTTATTTTCTGGGATTGTTCCGTTCTTCGTTTCTGTACCATGCTGCTTGGCTCACATTGTCCATAACGGTGATCAGTTGGTGCGCGGGAATCCTGATTGGTTTGATGCTGGCGATATTCCAGCAGAGCAAGCTAAAAGTATTGAGCATTCCGGCCTTCCTCTTTATGTGGGTCATACGGGGGACGCCGCTTCTAGTACAAATAATACTCATTTTTAATGCCGTTCCTTTGTTGTTCCCCGCTACATCGGTTTTCCTGTCCGTACCTTTTATTGCTGGCGCGATCGCTTTGACGCTTAATTCATCCGTCTTTTCTTCCGAGATTTTTCGCTCGGGTTTGATGTCGGTTGAAAAGGGGCAAATCGAAGCGGCAGCCGCACTGGGGATGCGACCCTACCAGATCATGTGGCATGTGACCTTAAAACAGGCGCTGCGGGTCATTATTCCGCCGGCCGGCAACGAATTCATTACCGTTCTTAAAGGCTCCTCTATGGTTTCCGTCATTTCAGTTACCGAGTTGACTCTAGCTGGGCAGCGGCTGTATACCTCCAATTTCAAAATCATAGAGTCGTTAATCGGAATCACGATTTTTTATCTAGCCATGACAACCTTGTTTACGGCAATCCAACAATATATTGAAATGAAGCTGGACAAAACCGGGAAATCAAGAAAGCAAATAACGTTATGGAAGCGAATCTTCTTGATTCGTTCTGATGAGGGGAGGTGAACGCAAATGAGCAATGCGATGGTGGAAGTGCGAAAGGTGCATAAAAGCTTCGGGGCAACACCTGTGTTGAAGGGGGTTAGTCTCACCGTTCATAAAGGGGAGGTGGTTGTCCTTCTCGGACCCAGCGGATCGGGAAAAACGACGTTGCTTCGCTGCCTGAACGATCTGGAAACGATCGATCAAGGAGAGATCACGATAGGCTCGCAGCTTCTGGGCAGTAAAAAGCTGTCTTCAGGAAAAACGGTTAGACAAAGTGCGCGGGAGATCGCTCGTCAACGCGAGAAAATCGGCATGGTTTTTCAAAGGTTTAATTTGTTTACTAATCTTACGGCGGCAGAGAATATTGCGTATGCCCCCCGCATCGTATTGAGAAAAAATAAAACCGATGCGATGGCGCTTGCTAAGTCACTGCTTGACCGGGTCGGATTGTCGCACCGGGCCGATGCCTATCCGTCGCAACTGTCCGGTGGACAACAGCAACGGGTAGCTATCGCTAGAGCGATGGCTATGAACCCCGATCTCATGCTTTTTGACGAACCCACTTCGGCGCTCGATCCGGAATTGGTAGGAGAAGTGCTTCTGGTGATGAAAAAGTTGGCCATGGACGGGATGACGATGGTTGTCGTCACGCACGAGCTTTCATTTGCAAGGGAGGTGGCACATCGAGCAATTCTGATGGCTGATGGTAACATCGTGGAGGAAGCTGATCCCGTAACGTTGTTTAATTCCCCCAAAGAACAGCGAACGCGGCAGTTTCTGCAGGCTGTTTCGCTAGGGTGATTGAAAAGAAAGAAAACTAATATACCAAGGGGTGGACAAGCATGCATATGAACAAGAGAAAAGGTCGTTATACGATAGGGATGCTTCTACTGGCAACGATCATGATGGCGACTACGGCTTGCGGAACGACAAATAAGAACAATAATTCCGGCAGTTCGACCCCGAGCGAACCAGTTGCATCCGCTTCCGCCAGCGGTACGGGAGAGTCATCTCCAGTTTCGGCCTCGGGAACAGCGGAGCTGCTTAAAGCCGGCACGTTGACGATTGGTGTTGACGCTACGTATCCACCTTTCGAATCATTCGATGATAAAAACCAAATGGTCGGCTTCGATATTGAACTCGCTGAGGCGCTGGCTTCCAAGCTTGGTCTGCAACCGAAGTGGGTTGACACTCGTTTCGAGGCGTTGATTCCAGGGTTGAACACCAAAAAGTACGATACGATCATTTCGGCTATCTCCATCACCGAGGATCGTGCAAAGGTCGTCGACTTTATTCCGTATTTTTCCTTGGGACAGCAGTACGTGGCGAGAAAAGATGCGGGCTTGTCGATCGCCGATGATCATGACATTGAGGGCTTATCTATTGCTGTACTTACGGGCTCAATTCATTATAACCTGCTGAACGATACGATTATTCCCGATCTGAAATCGGCCGGAAAGGGCGACGTTAAAGTAAGCACCTATCCGACGACGCCTGAAGCAGTCCAGCAGGTCGTTAAAGGAACGGCCAATGTTTCTTTTCTGGATTCGCCGGTTGCGGAGGATATGATCAAAAAGTTTGACGGGCTGGATATCGTAAGCCCTGTGATTAATCCGAAAAACAGCGGTATCGTAGTCCGAAAAGGGGACGCGGATATGGCCGCACTAATCGAGCAAGGTTTGAAGGCATTAAAGGAAGATGGAACGTTGGGCAATCTTCTCGTCAAATACGGATTAGGTGAGCCGCTAAAGGACAAGTAGGTCATCGTTTGAAGGAATTTCAAAAATAAGTCATTTAGAGGATGGTATAAAATGAGTAGAGTGCTGCTGCAAGAAATGACATGGCCGGAAGTTCAGAAGAAGATTGACTCCAATATTTTAGAGGTGCTATTGCCGATTGGCTCTACGGAACAGCATGGTCCCCATATGCCGTTGGGCGTGGATACTTATATTCCGATGTGGGCAGCCGAGCAAGTCGCGCATCAAACGGGAACACCTGTAGCTCCGCCGCTTTGGTATGCTCCATGCGAGCACCACATGGGTTTTCCGGGAACCATTTCACTTCGTTCTTCCACTATGATGAACATTTTGTTCGATATGTGCTCCAGCCTTCGTCGTCATGGATTTAGGGAGTTTATCATCCTCAACGGTCACACGTCCGGCGCCAATCCGGTTTTGTTGACTGCGATCGACGAAATCCAAAGAGAGTTGAAGGACGTGCGGGTGTGGATCGTGGACGTGGTGCTCATGGCACGTGACGCAGTTTTCGGCGCGGCCGAAACGGATATTTTGTATCATGCGGACGAAGTAGAAGCAGCGCAGATGCTGGTGGCACGTCCCGATCTCGTGTGGCTTGATAAGGCAGAGAAGATTGAGCCGGTACCGCAATCGCCGTTTATGCCGCTAGGTTATCGCGGAGAACGCGACCAAATTTTGTGGCGCCATACGCCTGAAGAGTGGAAGACACTGACCCACCTCGGTAATATCGGCGATCCTACGGCAGCCACTGTAGAAAAGGGCCAGAAAATGATGAACGGGCTTGTTGAGAATGTCGTTTCATTTGTTAAAGAACGCAGAGCGTTCATCCAGTCAGGCAACTGAGATCCTATCGAGTGACTTCAGGAAGGGGGGGCGGGCGTGACCCTCATGGAAAGCGCTGTGGCATTACGATACATTGAAAATAAAATGGCGCGAACGGCATCGAAGGAGCCATCGCGGTTCATCGATACAGAGACAGCCGACAAAGTCAGAAATTTTCACAGAAGCTTTTCAGAATACGAGCCAACCGCGTTGCACAGCTTAAACGAGCTGTCGAACATGTTGAATGTAAGCAGAATATGGGTTAAAGACGAGTCCAAAAGATTCGGGCTTAACGCCTTTAAAGTATTGGGCGGTTCTTACGCAATAGGCAAGTATCTGGCCAGTCAGTTCAACTTAGACATCTCGGATATTTCCTTCGAGAAATTGAAAACGCCAGAATTCAAACAACGCCTTGGAAAACTTACTTTTGTCACAGCAACGGATGGTAATCACGGCAGAGGCATCGCTTGGGCGGCAGAACAACTGGGTCAACGATCGGTCGTTTTTATGCCCAAGGGCTCCTCTAAGTCCCGACTAGAAAACATCCGCAGCGAAGGTGCGAAAGCAGAAATTACCGATTTGAATTACGATGATTCCGTAAGGAAAGCCACTGCCTTTGCGGAGCTGAACGGCGCCGTTCTCGTGCAAGATAGTGCCTGGGAGGGTTACGAGGAGATTCCCATGTGGATTATGCAGGGGTATTGTACGCTGATCGACGAAGCGATGGAACAGATTAAGGCAGAGGGCAGTCCGTATCCGACCCATGTTTTTCTACAGGCAGGAGTGGGCTCGTTCGCAGCAAGCATGCTGGGTTACCTGCTCGCCAAATTCGATCAAGACCGGCCGATAACGGTAATCGTCGAACCCGATTCCGCGGCGTGCATTTTTAAATCGGCTGAGATCGCCGATGGACGTCCACATTCGGTAACGGGAGATTTGAACACGATTATGGCAGGATTGGCATGTGGCGAGCCTAGCACTGTTGCATGGTCGATTCTTAGGGACTATGCGGATATGTATATTTCATGCCCGGATACGGTTTCCGCCAAGGCGATGAGAATGCTCGGCAATCCGTTGCCTGGGGATCCCCCCATCGTATCTGGCGAATCCGGCGCGGTCGGCCTCGGTGTCTTGAGCATGATAATGGAAGATCCGACATTACGAGAGGTCGCCGTGAAGCTTCAGTTGGACGAGCATTCGCGAATTCTCATTATAAGTACGGAAGGCGACACCGATCCAAACAGTTACAGAGATATCGTATGGGAAGGTAAATATCCGTCCTTGTGAAAACTACGGGGGCTGAGATAAGGATGGGAAATGAAATGGCGCTTAACCGGCACGTTTCTGTGAATTCCTCAAGATTGTTGAGTCGGATTAAGGAGCTCGGGCAAGCTGGTCGCGACGCTGACGGCAAATTGTCGCGGCTAGCTATAAGCGAAGCAGACAAAGTCGGAAGAGACATACTCGTCACCTGGATACGTGAAGCAGGCTTGGAGGTAGCGATCGATCGTATCGGCAATATTTTCGGCATATGGCGCACCGAAGATCAGTTGCAGGAACCCGTGCTGATCGGCTCGCACATCGATACGGTAAAGAATGCGGGGATTTATGATGGCTGTTACGGTGTGCTTTCCGGGTTAGAGGTCATTCAGACGTTGCGGGAGTCCGGCTTCTCTCCGGGCAGACCGATTGCCGTCGCTGCTTTTACCAATGAAGAAGGCGTACGTTATGCACCTGATATGATGGGCTCATTGGTATACGCGGGGGAGATGACTGTAGAAGATGCGCTGTCCACCGTCGGTATAGATGGAACCGTACTTGGAGATGAGCTGTCCCGAATACAATATGCCGGTACGGAAACGCCAGGCTTTATGAAGCCATACGCTTATGTTGAGCTTCATGTCGAGCAAGGACCTGTTCTTGAGAGAGCCGGGGCTGCCATCGGGGCTGTCGAGAAGCTGCAAGGCGTATCTTGGATGCGTGTGACGATCGAAGGAACTGCCAATCATGCAGGCACCACGCCTATGACGATGCGCCAAGATGCTGGGCATGCGGCAGCCCGTATGATGACCTTCCTGCACGGTCAGGCGGTGAGCTCGCAGACGGGGACGGTTGTCACGGTCGGCAGTCTTACGTTGGAACCGAATGTGATCAACGTCATTCCATCTCGTGCTTGCTTTACGATCGATCTTCGCGATCCGGATGAACAGAGTCTGCAGTCAAAAGAAGTCGATGTGGCTGATTTTCTCTCTCGCTTGACCATGGAAGGATTCTCCGTCAACATCGAATCTCTGGCTCGTTCTCAGCCGGTTGTTTTCGATCGGACCGTTGTTCAGCTCATTGAAGCCGCGGCTGATGGAAGAGGTTTGCTTCACATACCGATGACCTCCGGAGCCGGGCACGATGCACAAATGATAGCCCGCATGTGTCCGGCTGGGATGATCTTCGTTCCGAGCGTCGGAGGAATTAGTCACAATCCGAACGAATATACACTGGAGCATGATCTGGTAAACGGCGCCAACGTGCTGCTTGATGTTGTCAATCGATTGTCCGCCAACTAAGAGGGATCTGTCGGGGGTTTTCCCTTACAGATCCCTCTTTTTGCGGTTTTGCGAGCGAATGTGACGAAACAAGATGAGTTATTGAAATGGACTTAATCTCCTTCGTTGAACATGCAAGCAATCCTGAATGCAACTGATGTTAGAGCAAATTTTGGGGGATTCATTGATACTATCGTTCGAGAAAAGCCTCAAGCTGTAAAACGTAACAGAGATGTAATTATGGCATTTTCTAAACAACAAATGAAGGAATTGCTCGCTGTATATGAATTAACATTCGAGTATGAGCAAGATGAAGATGGTAGATACGCCGGTTCGATAGAGCAGATTGAAGAAATCGTAGCAGATGGCGAATCACTCGATCAGCTTACGTCACGTTGGCCCTCTTCATTCTCCGGATTAGCAAGCCGAGGAACCCTTTTATTAAATCAATTTTATCTCTGGCGCGATTGCCATGAGCGTGGTCGGGAAAATACTTGATAAGGGAGCCGCGTCCGTACAGTTTAATCCTGTGATTACGAATGAAGCCGCCCATGTATACAGTAATATTTTTGTCGTCATGTCTCTGTTGATCATTGCTGTAGCTATTTTGTATCATTATCAGTTTGGGGCGGGGGCTTCGAGCGTTGCTAACCCCGATTACAAATAAAACAACTCTTGACGATTATGGACGAATGATGACGATTATGGTACGATTTCCCTATTGATTTAATGGAGGGGAAAATTTTGGAAAAGAAATCGATTTTCAAGAAGTGGTGGTTTTGGGTAATCGTCGCCATTGTTGTGATTTACGGAATTGGCAGCTTAAACAAAACGGACGATGGTGCGACTAAAGAGGCAGCTGGATCGCCTTCAGCTACTGCACAATCTAGCGAAACAAATAAGCCAAAAGAGAGCAAGCCAAGTGAAGAGCCTAGTCCAGAACCTGAACCGTCAGAGGATAACAGGACAATCACTCAAGTGGGGGAAGTAATTACAACCAAGAATTTCAAGTTCACACTTGAAAAGTTAAGCAAACCAAAAGGAAATGAGTTCAATAAGCCAGCCGATGGCAATGAATTTGTGGATGTTGGACTTATTATAGAAAACATTTCGGATAGCGATTATATTGTAAGCTCGATGTTGATGTTCAATGCGTACTACGATGGTTTTTCCACTAATCAATCCATTACCGCAGCGATCGCCGACAACGCAGTAAATACGATGGACGGAGCGTTAGCGGCTGGTAAGAAGATAAGAGGAAAGCTATCCTACGAGTTGCCCAAGGATTGGAAAGAGTTAGAGATCGATGTGGATCTTACTAAATTGAGTCTTTTTAGCAAAGACGGCGAAATTAAGATCCTCCTGAAAAACGGTAAATAAATTCAAAAGACACCTTGTGAGGTGTCTTTTCCGTAGTAAGCCCATTGTGGCTCAAAATTGGTGGCACCACCTCCGGCCAATTTAAGTTAGCGGGCGAAAGATGAAACAGCTCATCACAACGCGCGACCTATACGAAGCTGCCGTCAGCCTAAATTTGGATGCCGGTAAATATTCCCGACTATTTTGAGATCTCTTGATTAATAATGCTAAAGAGGGAAAGGCATACTACATGTCGACTTGCATAAAAAACAGAAATGAGGGCTGTTTCTATGGGGATTCTTGGTGGAAATCCAAAAGATGAGCCGATGCATTATGGAGAGATTTCAAGTGTTTGGAACGCATCGACAGTTGCAAAAGGAGCTGTATCCTGTTATCAGGCATATCTAAATCATGCCGGTGATAAAGACTTGAAGAAACTTATTGGAGATTACATTGACCAAGCTAAGCAGGAAATTAAGGAACTTGATGAAATACTTAATGCTAATGGAATCGCTCCAGCACCGATGATGGCAGATAGACCTCAAGTTAATCTTGAAGACATACCAGTGGGGGCGCGTTTTGCTGATCAAGAAATAGCTGCTGCTATTTCTGCCGACACAGCAACGGGGTTAGTCGCTTGCACTCAAGCGATGGCTATGTGTATCCGAGAAGACATAGGTGCGTTGTTCGGAAAATATGTTGCTGCAAAAACAGTGCTTGGCGGGAAAACACTAAGAATGCTAAAGGATAAAGGCTGGTTGATCCCTCCTCCGCTACAAATTAAGCGGCCCGAAACGGTTGAAGTGTAAGAACAACAAACGCCCTGTACATGCAGGGCATTTAATTATTCCGTGGCTGGTTGGGCATAGGTATCGGAGGCTGTATCCTAACAGGTGCAGTCTCCTCAATTTGTTTTATTTGTACTGCATACGTTGTGGCGCTGTTGGCGGAACCGTATCCGCAGGCGGAGTAGCTTGACTCAAATCTCCAGCGACTTTATCCAACAGCTTTGGTCCTGTGCAGCTGTATTTGGGACTTGTGCGGCAATCGGAGCTGAACTCCCAGAACATGGCTCCGCCGAGATAGTTGTTCTTGTTGTATTCGGTTTTATAGCCGAGGGATTCCGTATCATCATAGGAGATAAAGATTTTGGTCGTCGGATTGTAGAGGTAAGGAACTTTGGCAATGTTGTTAAAATAGCGCGTATACCCGTTCTTATTCACATAGTTTGCGGCGAGATCCCCGTAATCGAACACCCCTGTATTTCCGGAATTGGTCTCGTCCCAAGTCCCGTTAGGCGCCCATTTGAATACGGAGCCGTTATCTGCCGCGCAGGTCTGGTATTGGCCGTCGTTATTCGGCCCTGGAGGACAGTTTTTCCAGCTGCGAGCCATGAACTCCAAGCCCACAACGATTTTATTGAGAGGTACGCCGGCATTTTTGTAGGCCTGGATAGCACCGTCCACGAAGAAGTTGTTGCTGTAGTAAGGGTCGCTAGGATCGCCATAGAGACCGGTGTTATGACAGTCATAGGTCAAATGGGAAAAGATGTCGAACGACATCGAATCGCCCAGTTCATATATAAATTTTCACATAATTATTGCTGAATGAGCCCCGCGATCCGATATTGAGGATAAGGTAAAACAATAAAGGCTGGTGTGTGGAAATGAGCGAAAAATTTTGGTTAGCGGTACAATATCCGCTGAACAGCGCAAAAGGAAGCCAACGCGACAACTGGTTAAGAGATAAAGTCATGGAGTACTTGGATCTTTCTCTAGCTGATGCGGAATTAGGCTCTGTGGATGGCTTTGATATGGGGAAATGCATCTCCGATCCGAAAAAATACGCTCTTAATATCTTTTGTATCGTTACGGAAGAGGAACGGAGTATAGCCTTGGTTAAGAGAGTTATAAGAGAGAGCAGGCTTGACTATACTCGTATCCAAATTGCGACAATGCCCTTTGGAAAAGAAGAAGAAACCTATACTCTGAAATATGCCTCTAAAAAAGGGGTTACCGATTTTTCGTTGTAGCGGTGCCTGATTCGAACAAAAATAAAATGCGGCGCCAGCTCCGGATTTTTGGGAGGGTGTCGCTTTTTTTAATGGGCGTTTGGACCGGCGGCCAAAGTATAGGTGAAAAAGTATACTTTCGTATAATTCTCAGGGTGAAATTCGCCATGGTAGATTGGAGGGAACGTGAGATTCCAAAATAGTGTGGAAAAGAGGCTCAAACTTATGAAGAAGGTGCTGGCGAGAAGAGGGTTTTCCCTGCTGCTTCTCTTGTCCTTAATGGTCCAGGGAGTGCTCCCGTTCGGTGTGGTGCAGGCTGGAGCTGGGACTGGAGCTGGAGCTGAGGCTAGCGATGTCGGCGTAAGCCTCCAGAAGCCGGAGGAACGGATTCCGGAGTGGGCGAAGGAATCGATTGCCGAGATGACGGAGCTGGGTGTGATTCAGGGGTATGAGGATGGGACGTTTCGCGCGGAGCGCAGTGTCACGCGGGCGGAGATGGCCGTTATGCTGCTTCGGTTCGTGCAAGCGGCTTCCTTGGAGCTGCAGGAGGTGCAGGAGGTGCAGGCTCCGGTTTTTCAGGATGTCGGAGAAGAGTGGTTCGCCAAGGAGGTTCGCCAAGCGGCCAATCTCGGGATTGTACAAGGCAATGAAGCGGGCCTATTCAGACCCGGAGCCGCAGTGAGCCGCCAAGAGTCGGCGGTGATGCTGAATCGTATTGTGGGCAAGACCGCTGCGGGAGCAGTGTCCTTTAAGGACAAAGGGATGATCCCGAAGTGGGCGCAGTCTGCGGTTGCGGCTCTGGTCGAAGCCGGTGTGCTGCAGGGCTACGGGGATAACACGTTTCAGGGGCAGAACGGCATAACCCGGGCGGAAGTAGCCGTCATTCTTCAGCGTGCCAAGAAGCTTGCAGGCGCGGGAGGAAATCAGGCGAAAGCAGGACCGCTGTCCATTAAGGCTCGTCAGGCGGACGGGGCGGTGCTAGCGGATGCCGAAGTATTCGTGCATGAGAAAGGGAAGCGCGTGTACAAGGCGTGGGGTCGCACGAATGCGCAGGGAGTTTGGACAACGGCGGCGGCGATTCCTTACGGGAATTACGATGTGCACGTTGTGAAAGAAGGATTCGCAGGCTATCAGCCCATCGTACACGGCGAGGGACAGAGCGACTTGGAAGTAACGGCTCAGCAATCTGCGTGGATTGAAGGAACAGTGCTGGGAACAGACGGCAAGCCGTTGGCCGGGGCTTTTCTTTCGTTTACGACCAACCCGACGTTCTACGCCGTTACGGCTGCCGATGGTACGTTTCGTGCGAATGTGCTGCCGGAGAAAACGTACCGGTTGACGCTTGTGGAGGACGCGAGTCTATCGCAAATCGTAGTAAAAGGGGGAGGATCGGCGTCCATCTACGGGGCGAGCGGTTCGGCATTCCCGGGATTGTCTCTGCTCGATTCGGAGCAGACGCAGACGCCGGGCTGCGAGTGTCATAAGTATGAAGCGACTCAAACCTTCACCTCATTAGGCGCAGGACAAACGTTGAAGCTGGGGAAGGTGTCCATTGATGGGGCTCGACCTGTTACAGCATCGGGCGGTGGAGGCGGCGGTAGCTCGGGGAACCCTGTACGTGTCGATACGACGCCGCCGGCCGCACCTAAGGGCTTGAGCGCAGCTTCAGGAAACGCCAGTGTCAGCCTAAGCTGGCTGGCGAATAGCGAGAATGATCTGGCGGGCTATAAGGTTTACCGGTCAACGGATCATGGGGCGACATGGGATGCCGGAACGAATGTCGCCGGCCGTAGCGTAACGAGCTATAGGGTGAACGGATTAACGAACGGAGTAGCGTACCGCTTCGCGCTGACCGCATACGACACCTCGGGCAACGAGTCGGAGAAGTCGGCCGGAGCGGATGCGACGCCGCAAGCTCCACCGGTTGAAACGGCGCCTCCGGTTGCGCCGCGCGGATTAACGGGTGTGGCCGGCAATACGGTCGTTACGTTAAGCTGGTTGGCGAACAGCGAGACGGATCTGGCGGGATACGAGGTTCTCTATTCCGCAGACGCTGGAGCTACGTGGATGAATGGCCCCCAAGTCGGCAAAGTAACGGAGGCTACAGTAACAGGTCTGGCTAACGGGACTGAGTACCGCTTCACGGTGAGGGCCTTCAATACGGCGGGCGGATTCTCGGAGCGGGCGGAAGCGATCACGGTCACGCCGAAGGGTTCGAGCGGGACGCCGGACCCGGTTAAAGTGGCGACGCCGATATCAACAACGGCGCTGCCGACCTTCTCTTCGACGGTCAAGTTTCTATACGAGGGAAGCGAACCGCTGCAGACGGGAGTCGCTGCCGGAGCGATTGAAGACAGTCTGGTGGCCGTTGTTCGCGGCAAGGTGCTGGATGCAGGGAATCAGCCGCTGGCAGGCGTGCAGGTTAGCGTCCTGAACCAGCCGGAGCTGGGCTCTACCAAGACCCGCGAAGACGGAATGTTTGATCTGGTCGTCAATGGCGGCGGTATTCTGACGCTTCAAATGACCAAGGAAGGGTATATGCCCGTCCAGCGGAAAGTAGCGGCAGTAGCCGAAAAATATGAGACGCTGCCGGATGTGGTGCTGAAGGCTTACGATACGAAGGTGACGGTTGTTGACTTGGATGGAGCGACAGGCGTCCAGGCGGCGCAAGGCTCTCCGGTAACGGATGCGGACGGCACCCGGCAATCCACGGTCATTTTCCCGGAGGGGTCATCGGCAACGATGGAGCTGCCGGACGGGTCTGTCGTGCCGCTCACGGAGATTCACCTGCGCGCTACCGAATACACCGTGGGCGAGAACGGGCCGGAGGCCATGCCGGGCGAGCTGCCGGACTATGTCGGCTATACGCACGCCGTGGAACTGTCCGCCGACGAAGCGGTGCAAGCGGGAGCGACGGAGATTCGCTTCAATCAGCCATTATTTTACTATGTAGAGAACTACCTGGAGTTCTCGGTCGGAGAAGTTGTGCCGATGGGCTACTACGATCGTGAGGCCGGGCGCTGGGTCGCGTCCGAGAACGGGCGGGTTATCCGCATTCTCCAGATCGACGGAGGAATCGCTACTGTCGATACGGACGGGGACGGGCTGGCCGACAGCGCCGAGAAGCTGGCCGCAGCAGGTTTTACGGATAAGGAAAGACAGCAGCTTGCAGAGCTGTATGCCGCAGGTCAAAGCTTATGGCGCGTGCCGATTGAGCATTTCACGCCATGGGATTGCAACTGGCCTTACGGTCCGCCGATGGATGCCGAGCCGCCGCTCGACGAAGATCCGAGAAACGAGGAGGATGACGATCCTTGCGAACAAGCAGGCTCGATCATCGGTTGTCAGAATCAGAGCTTAGGCCAAGCGATCCCGATCGAAGGAACGGGCATGAACCTGAATTACGTGAGCACGAGAGCCCCGGGCTATAAGGAGAAATCGAAGCTTACGATACCGGTCAGCGGGGATACGATTCCTGATTCGCTGAAATCCATGAGTGTTACGGTCGAAATCGGAGGCAAATTGTACAGTAAATCCTTCGCCCCGGCCACGAACGTGACGCATACTTTTCAATGGGATGGGTTGGACGCTTACGAGAGGAAGCTGATCGGCACGCACCCTTACAAGGTTACCGTATCCTTTTACTACGATTTTCAATATTATCAGGCTGACGAACAGACGCAAAGCTTCGGGCGGGTCAGCGGATCTAACGTGGTTATCGGGTTTAGCAGAGCCTCAATGAGGCAGCCTGTCTCCCGTGTCTGGTACGGGAATTTGGAGAGCCCGAACAACCCGTTCGAGCAAGCGGGAGTCGCGGGCTGGAGCCTGGATGCGCATAATATACTGAGCATGCAGGCGAATGTTCTGTACGAAGGGGATCGCAATAAAAAAACGGCGTCCTACAAAAAAATGAAAAAGATCGATTTTAGCGGCCTCGGAGGGTATCTCTTTGCCGATAAAGGAGTCGTCCCCGGGCCCGGCAATACATTCTATCTTATGGCTCACGCAGCTCCGGGAAGCGGCAATAGCGGTCAAATTGTCGCGCGCGTGAACAACGACGGAAGCTTCCAGAAAAGCGAAGGATTCCCGTCGGAAACCTACGGAGACATTACCGCCGATCCTCAGGGGAATGTGTATCGATACTCTCCCACGGACAGAAAGATTTATCTGAAGAAATTTAACGAAAATCGTTGGACTGTTTTTGCCGGGACGGGGAATGCAAATCGCGATATTGTCGATGGCGCTATGGCGGTCGAATCGGATTTATATGTCGTCTATAGTATAGCTGCGGCAAGCGGAGGCTCCTTGTACGTTGTCGGCTACAATAAGGATGCGCGCAAAAGTCTGTTTTATCGGATTAACGCCGAAGGCCGTATTCAGATGATGAGCAACACGACGCAAGGGGTGTCCGGAGCGGACAGCGGCAAAGCCAATCCGGCCACGATCGGCGAAGTGACTAGCGTTGCGCTAGGCGCCGACGGTTTCTTGTACATTCACGATCGCATCTATGATAACTTCAATCACATGCAATATACATCGAGGGTAAGAAAAATGAGCGCGGACGGCTCGATCACCAAGATCGTGGGGAAAACGCCGGACACTTACAGCAATCAGGTCATTGCCCACGGCGTGGCCGCGAATAAGGCGTTATTTTACATGAGGAAAATGTTCGTCGATGTGGAAGGGACTTTGTGGTTCATCGCTTCAAAGAACACCTACGAGCGAGAAAAGCTATATAAAGTCAACAAGGAAGGGTTTGTGGAGGAGGTCGACCTCGACCATATCAATGCAGCAGCCCAAACCACGTTATCGTTGGCTGCGATAGACTATAATGGGAACTTCATTTATAGCGACGGTTCCAGCGGCAGCTATCGGATGAGCGAGTCTCATCTCGAAATCGCCGAATTTCCGGAGGAGGACGGCTTGTCGGTGAATGCCTTCGATCTGCAAACAGGCCGGATTCTGCAAAATGTCAGTGCGTTCTCCGGTGTTGTGCTGAGAGATTTTGCGTATGATCCGGACGGTCGGCTACTGTCGATAGCGGATCGCAGCGGGAATCTGACACAGATCGAACGCGATGAGCAAGGGAACCCGACAGCGATTGTCGCGCCTGGCGGACAGCGGACGATGGTTGAAGTGGATGCCGGCGGCGAGCTAGTCGCGATTACGAACCCCGCTGGGGAGACATATCGTATGAAGTACGAGGAGGGCGGACTGCTCACAGAGTTCACGGACCCGGAGCAAGGCGTCAGTCAGTACGCGTACGACGATACCGGGATGCTGGTGAGGGCGGTCAATCCGGAGGGCGGCGTCAAAACGCTGCAAAGATCGGTTTTCGACAACGGCTACAGCGTTACCTTTACGGACCCGAGCAATCGGACAACGACATACGAGACCGTGGCTGCCAACGGCAAAAAGATTTATACGCTGACGGACCCGAACGGATATCAGACCGTAACCGAGAGGATCGGCGAGCAGAGCGAGACGGCGACGTTGCCCGACGGCACGACAATGACCAAGACGTTCGGAACGGACCCTCGTATGGGCAAAAATACGCCGTTCGTTGCGGAATTAACCTACACATCGCCCGACGGTACAGTAACGAAATTCAAGGAAGAACGATCCGCTGTGACGGATAACAACGGCAAGCTGGTATCTTACAAGGTCAAACATACGGTGAACGGCGATGTGTCTACCATCGAATACGACCGAGCCGGCCATAAGTTTACGGAAACGACGGCCGAAGGCACCAAGACGGAAACCTATCTGGACGAGAAAGACAGAATCGGCAAGGTAGCTTGGCCGGGAACCGACCTGTTCCCGATTGAAGCTATTTACGATTCCATTGGCCGGCTGGAGCGGATGCAGCAGGGAGAGCGGTTTATCCAATATACGTATAACGCTCAAAATCTCGTCGAACAGGAGACGGATGCTTTCGGCAGCGTGAAGAAATACGAATACGACGCCGCAGGCCGCATTATCTCTGTGGTTACTCCGGGCAACAAAGTATACAGCAAGGGCTATGACAGCCTCGGCAACTTAACGGGGTTAACGATGCCTGACGGCGCAGTATACGAGCAGCAGTTCAATCCGTTGGGGCAATTCGAAGGCTTCGCTCCGAGCGGCGCCGGGCTCTGGTATGCTGCGGATCATGACAATGGCGGCAGCCTGCTGAGAACTACGCTGAGCAGCGGACGGGTCATCGACCACGTGCTGGAATCGGGGGACGGCAAGCGGCCTGTGGGCATTAACGATGCTGATATTCAGCGCATGTTTACGTATGTGGGGCAATCCGATTATGCGCAAACGATCGAAAGCGTCATGCAGCAGGATAGCTCCAGAAGACAGAAGATTGAGTACAGATACTCGGGAGAGAGCATCAGCACAATGGCGCTGACCGGGAAAGCGAACGCTTCGTTCAGCTACACGTATGACGATTTCTTTAACATGACTAATATTGCGATGACGGTTGCCGGCGCTGTGTATCATACCCCGATTCGGTATGACAACGAAGACAATCTGACCCAGTACGGAGCTTTTCAATTTAATCGCGGCGGTCCTTTGAAGGCGGTCGATTCCATTCATGACGACAAGCTGGACATTCAAGTGGACTATGACCAATATGGCAAAATCAGCGGCGCCACCTATACGCTGAAAGGAAGCCAAGTCTACAAAGCGGCCTATACGTACGATAAGCGAGGCTACGTTACGGATATTGCCGCGGATTCGGCGGAGGGACGGGAAACGACGCATTTCGAGTATGATCTGGATGGGCAACTGACAGGCGTGACGCGAGTCGAGCCGAGCGGCAATGTCGTGACGGAGGCGTACGGCTACGATGCGAACAAGAACCGGATCACCAGCCAGACGGGCGGAGCCGCCGGGCCTGTAGTCAGCAGCTACGCAGAGCACGATGTGTTGACGCGTGTGGGCGACCTTGCCTACAGCTTTGATGCGGATGGTTTTCTGACGCAGCGGGGCGCGGATACGTTCACTTACGGCGTTCGCGGCGAATTGCTGGAAGCGACCGTGGCGAACGGTACCTACAAGTACACGTATGACGGCCTTGGACGCAGGGTAGCCAAGGAAGACAGCGCAGGGCGGACGTATCAATACCTGTACGGCAGCCCGGATTCTCTGCATCTGCTGACGGCGTCGGTCGATCCGAGCGGCGAGCCAACGATCTACTCCTACAACGAGATGGGGGTGCTGATTGCGCTGGAGCGCGGCGGGCAGCGTTATTACGTTGTCGCGGATGGCGTAGGAACGCCTCAACGGGTGCTGGACGATAACGGAGCTGTTGTGAAGGAGCTGCGCTACGACAGCTTCGGCAGCCTGCAATCCGATTCCAATCCGGCGTTCGAGCTATTGCTTGGTTATGCCGGCGGGTTGGAGGACCGGGAGACGGGATTGATTCGCTTCGGCTTCCGCGATTATGATCCTGCTGCGGGCCGTTGGACGGCGAGAGATCCGATTCTGGTCGAGAGCGGTCAAGCGAACCTGTATGCTTATGTGAACAACAATCCGGTTATGTTCCGCGATCCTTGCGGTCAAATGTGCGTAGGAGCCTCGGTATATGCGATCGTTGGGATTGGCGGAAAAGTGTGTATTACCGACGAGGGCGTCTCTGCATGCGGGGACGGGGGATTTGGCGTCGGCCTCGGTCTTGAAGTTACGCCATTTGAGGATCTTGCCAAAAATGAGCTCACCTTGGAGGCGATGGGTAAGCTGACGGCCGGACTTGGGAATTTGCAGGCCGGCTACAAGCTGGGCTACGATTTCGACACCCGCTGCCGAACCGACGGACCTATGCTGCGGGCGGAAGCCGGTCCTTTCCGCATCGACTTGCTTAAACCGAAGAAATCGGCAGTTAAGGGCAAGGAAAGCGACTTTAAGAAGACGATTAAAGAATTGTTCAAGAAAAGCGGCTTGAAAGCGGAAGCGTCCATCAAAGCGAAGTATTGCAGCAATTTACGCTGGTAGTCGGAGAGAGCGTCCTTGCCCTTGTGCGGGCAGGGGCGCTTTACAATTGGGGCAGGGCGGGGATATCCCGACTACGCTGGCTAATTTTATCCGAAATGCCGAATCCGCTCCGCCAGCAAAACTCTGAGAGAACTTTGGAAATGTCTTAAAAAGACTATCTGAGCGCCATGTTAAGGCGCTTGCCCATTTACGTGATTTCCGTAATTGGTCTGCTCACATTCCACAGTCGCTGTTAAATGCCGAATTTGAAATTGGGCAGGAGCAAGATCCCGATGCAAAGGCAAAACTTTTAACGCCAAGAACGACAATTCATGTACCAATTGCTAATTATCATGAAACCGAGGTGATAGTCAAACTCTACATCGATTGCTCAAGAAGTTTGAAGCTATTTGAAGTTGCACAAACGTATATGTGAGGATTATAGCGCGTTGATCGGACAAGATGTTGAATTGAACTGGGCTATCATAGAAACGAGAACATTTGACGATTATCGCTTAACCGATATTCCTTACAAATGCAGCAAAAAATATAAGCTAGATGGTAATGGTGCCGCTCCATCATGATCGGCTTTTTAAGTATAATTCTAAAAGAACCGTGGATTAGTGTTTAGGTCACTTATCTCTGACCAATCGTTACGCTAATAGGTACGATAGTCCAATCATGAGACAACGGCAGCCGGACACAGGAGCGGCTGCCGTTGTCTCAACTAATAGATTACGTTAATGGCTGCAAGGGTTATGGGAAGATATGTAAACCGCGAAGTACCAAGTCTTCGCGGTTTTAATGGACTACGCAACTAAAGATTACGTCATGACTTCTATGTCGTATTTCTCGGCTACTTGAAGCAGATACCCTTCGACCCGGTCGTAATCTCCGACTTTGTCGCTCGTAATGACGAACGGCCCCTCCGTTCCGTGAACATGGACTTGAATGCCCTTTACGTCAACCGTACGCAATAACTTCCGGACGGGTTCGTACACCATGACCAGACGATCCAGCCTGTTGTACGCGATATGGGTCGGTTCGTTCTCCTTCTCGACCTTCAGCACCATTTCGTCAGCGTCCAAGTTAACATCCACTGCTTTCAGCATCTTAACGCCTCCTATGCAAGTAGACTGTAACTCTTATTAGACACGAACGGGAATTTTGAAACAGCCTTATCAAGACGACTTCGTGAGAATGTCGAGATGGTCAATGAAGCAGATACTAAGCGTATCGTGAACGAGCGAATGCGAGTATTGACCAACGAGACGAGAAAGCTGTGCGGTTTGCCGCCGGTTCTGGACCATTTGCATTCGATTTCTAAGGAGAGAGGGGGAACCCTCTCTTTTTTCTATCCGGGTCCACGCCCGCTTCGGTTACTCGGGACTTTCAAGAATATCCATTACCTTAATCGAAAATGGATGGGAATTTAGTATTGAGAAGAAAACGTTGAAAATAGAGCAAGGAGATTTTCTCATAGATAAATTAGGACTAACTTCACACACTTCTCTTTAAGCTATCGGGACACTTGGCTTTAATAAGAAACTTCGGCAGCCGGCCAGGAGATCGGCTGCCGTTTTCATTGAACTAAAGGGCAGGATAGTAGAATGAAATGAAAGGATTAGAAAGTGCAATGTCGAATGTTTTATAGAAAAGTACCAAAGAAACGGGGCACCCGTATCTTTGTTATTGCTTATTACAAGTATCGCTGTAGCCATTGGGTAGTTATTTATTCCGCTAACGGGATACGATAGCTCCACAAATACATGACGGAAGCCGGCCAAAACGATCGGCTGCCGTTTCTCAACTACTATGAAAGAACGGATTAACTTTCATTCTCTGTGGTGCAGCGTTGATTTGGCGCTGCATGGATGGCTAACGGGCAGATTAGTGGAATAATCCGATTAAAGAAAAAAGGGGTATGATGTCGCTCAGGGGTCCAAAGATTACAAAAGTAAAAACACGGATTTTATTAGATTGGAATGATAACATGAATTTAATGGAACTAAGAATACCACAAGGTTTCGCTATTTATTATAATAGGTTTTATGATGTTGAACCGATATCAGACCCCAATGAAGATGATTTCTTAACAAATTGGACATTCTTTACACAAGACCTACTTCAAATAAGTAAAATGGAACTTGAAAAAGGGAGTTGGAATGTACCTAAGGATGAAAATAGAAGGATACATATTGTTTTAGGGTGGTATCCAGATTCAAGAGCGAGCGGCGAGTATGGATTAGCAATCACTAATGGGAAATGGGATACGCTAATGGAAATTAGTTCAAGGGATAGGTTTGAGATAAAACAGACGCTTGAAAAATGGTTAGAAAAGTTGAACGAAGATCAGAATTTTTTAAAAAATGGTTGATGTTTAATATTCGGTTGAGCGGATCACTGAGAAAATGATTTATGAAATTGATTCATGCAGATGAGATCAGACGATAGCATTTTATAAAACTAATAAGTCAGAGTTATGCGTTGTATTAATACAGAAAAAATTTCGTGGATATGAACTGAGTGATTATATAAATAAAAGTCCAATGTTTACAGATCACTCTAAAAATACTTGCCGCGAATATCTATGAAGATTTATCTAAGGTAAAACAGAAACTTACGGAAAAAGAAATTCGTATCCTACACCAAGAGAAGCATGATGATATTTTAGATCACCTTCTCAATTCGAAACTTAGAGAATAAGCTAGTCATTACTAAGGATTATATGAAAGAAGAAATGAGCATTAGGATTTCCAGGTACTCGGATGGTCTTATTAAAAACTTAAAGTAGGATTCTTAATGGAGTTATCTTTCGAGATAGCTCTTTTTTGTATGGCACTGTTAATATTAAATGTTATTTTTCGAGCAAAAGAAAAACCACCTCTTATAAAGAACGAACGGTGATTAATGGGGCTAACTAGTTTCCCCTGAAAAATCAGACAAAAAGAAAGGGAATTCAGTGACTCAAATGGAAATTGTTATTGTCGAGATAACATTCCAATATGAGGGGACTGAATTCCTTAGATTACGAATTCGGCGTC
>PJTO01000085.1_pt1 | contig 138534 bp, 114 predicted proteins | sample 1512101 | NCBI WGS metagenome assembly PJTO01 (sample SAMN08177690, study PRJNA422409) | Soil metagenome, whole genome shotgun sequencing project. | reverse complement strand
CCACGCTTCCTCTCCACGCTCGGTCGCCCTCACGCAGTTGCGCTTCGCTTCGCTCGCTGTGGTCAGCTCACGGCGGGACTTGCACCCGCAAGAGTGCGCCCATGCTGGGCGCACAATGAAAAAGGCGTACCTAAGTACGCCTTTCAGAAAGAAAAACCGGTGTTTCAGGCGGCAGCCGGCATGCGCGCGGCAGCCTCCAGCAGCAGGGCCGGATCGGCGCCGGCCAGTTTCTTGGGATCGGACAGCAGCTGGCGGAAGGCGCGCGCGCCGGGCAGGCCGGTCATAATGCCCAGCATGTGGCGCGTGATGCTGTTCAGCTTCAATCCATGCTGGCCGTACAGGCGCAGCTGCTCGGCGATGTAGGGAATCATGGCTTCCAGCACCTGCACCCGGGTTTTCGGCGGCGCCGCCTCGTCACCGTAGAACAGCCGGTCCCACGACGCCATGACCCAGGGGTTGTGGTAGGCCTCGCGGCCCAGCATGACCCCGTCCACGTGCTCCAGGTGCAGGGCGATCTCCGCGTCGGTCTTGATGCCGCCGTTGATGATGATTTCCAGTTCCGGGAACTCGCGCTTGAGCTGGTAGGCCACTTCGTAGCGCAGCGGCGGGATCTCGCGGTTCTCCTTCGGCGACAGGCCCTTCAGCACGGCATTGCGGGCATGCACGATGAAGGTCCGGCAGCCGGCGTCGGCGATGGTGCCGATGAAGTCGCGGACAAAACCGTATTCCTCGTTGTAGTCGATGCCGATCCGGTGCTTGACGGTGACGTCGATCGAAACGGCGTCGCGCATCGCCTTGACGCAGTCGGCCACCAGCTGCGGCTCGCCCATCAGGCAGGCCCCGAAGGCGCCCTTCTGCACCCGCTCGGACGGGCAGCCGCAGTTCAGGTTGATCTCCTCGTAGCCCCACTGCTCGCCCAGCCTGGCGCTTTTGGCCAGATCAAGCGGGTCGCTGCCGCCCAGCTGCAGGGCGATCGGGTGCTCCACCTCGTCGTAGCGCAGGTGGCGCTCGACGTCGCCATAGACCAGGGCGCCGGTGGTGACCATCTCCGTATACAGCCAGGTGTGGCGGGTGATCTGGCGGTGGAAGACGCGGCAGTGGCGGTCGGTCCAGTCCATCATGGGGGCGACCGACAGGCGGCGCGAGGGTAGTGGGCGTGGGGAAGACAATGTAGAGCTCATGGGTCGAAGACGAACAGCCCGACGGCTGCGAAAGGCGACATCATAGAGCAAAACCCGAGGAGGGGTGCCTGCTGCTTATCCGGCTACGAAGCTGACTGTTCACGCAACAGAAAAAATATTTAGAAAATTTCCGTGCGGCACTTAATGCCCAAGCGAAACATGTCGCCTTGTACTTGTGAGAGCGAGTGACGCACTCGAAACACAGAATTCTCCCCTACCGATTATTAGGAGTTCACCATGCTGAGCCTTCACACCAACAACGCCGCGCTGTCCGCACAAAGCTCGATCTCGCGCACCCAGTCGAACCTGTCGACCTCGATGACCCGCCTGTCGACCGGCTTCCGCATCAACTCGGCCATGGACGATGCCGCCGGCCTGCAGATCGCTACCCGCCTGAAAGCACAGTCGAGCGGTATGGCCGTCGCCATGCGCAACACCCAGAACGCCACTTCGATGATGCAGACTGCCGAAGGAGCACTGGCCGAAGCCAGCAATATCCTGGTCCGCATGAAGGATCTGGCAACTCAGGCTGCAGACGCATCGGCGAACACGGCCGACAAGGAAGCAATGCAGGCAGAATATGATGCGTTGGGGAGCGAACTGACCAACATCATCGGCAATACTTCGTTTGGTGGCGCAAAGCTGCTAAATAGCAAGGCATCCGGTGCCGACCTCACTGCCGCCCAAACCGCGAAAACCGCAGCGCAAGGTGAACTCGCATTGGCACTCTCTGCCCGTGGTACCTCCACGACGCCTGACGCTGATCCTGTGAACAATCCGCCTACCGGCGGCACGGGAGCCCTTGCCGCAAAGGAAATTGCGGTATGGAACTACAACAAGACAATGGGCGACGCGTCGTCTACTGATGCAGCCAAGAAAACCGCATTTGATAACCTGCTCACGGCGACGAAAGACTTGGACAATGCCGACGCCGATCTTGCAAAAAAACAAGCTGCCTTCAATAGCGCAAATGCTTATGAAGCCGTTGTTCAAGACTCGGTCACGAACGGCACTGCAGGTAAGTTCAGCGCTAAGCTGGACTTCCAAATCGGCGCGTCGAGCAGCGAAACGATGGCGCTGGACCTGAGTGCGCAGATGACCACGATGCAAACGAAGCTGGGCGGTGCAGGTGGTATTAGTGCCCGTTACAATGCATTCGGCGCCGCTAGCAATGTACCCGGCACGGAACTGACCACCAACGCAAATGCTTCCGTCGACAAACTGCAAGACGCAATTAATGCCTTGGGCGCCGTGCGTTCCTCCTTGGGTGCAGCCGCCAACCGCCTTGAGCACGCCAACACCAACCTGGCAAACGTGAGCGCCAACACCCAAGCCGCTGCTGGCCGCATCATGGACGTCGACTTCGCCACGGAATCGGCCAACATGACCTCCAAGCAGATGCTGATGCAAGCCGGCACCGCCATGCTGAAGCAGTCGAACAGCATGTCCTCGATGGTCATGTCGCTGCTGCAGTAATTCTTACTCCCGGGCACAGTTCGGGGTAGTATCGAAAGGCCAGCCCGCCCAAGGCTGGCCTTTTTTCTTAGGTAGAACGTCATGTCCAGCATCTCGTCCCTCGTTCCTCTCCTGCCGCTTCCGGCGACGCCGCTCAACGTTGGCGCGGTGGCGGCGGTCGCGCCGGTCGCCCTCGTCCCCTTCGACGGCGGCGAGCTGCCCCTGCCGCTGTCGCAGCCGCTCGCCTCCCCTCCCGCGGGCCAGACCGAGCCGGGGCCGGAAGGCCAGGCCATGCGCCCGGACCAGGTCTTCCTGGCGCGCCAGCTGCATTTCCAGGCGCTTGATGCCCGTACCCTGGCCACGTCCTGGCAGGGCATCGTGCGCCAGTACGGCCGGCAGATCACCGACAGCGAGCTGCGCGCCCAGGCTGGCCAGCTGGCGCCGGCGCTGCTGGCGGCAAACCAGGAAGGACGCGTGCTGCGCCAGCCGGATCATCCCCTGCTGCTGCAGGACGCCTGGCGCTTCACGGTGCATGCGGGCCAGAAAGACCAGCACCTCGGCGTGCTGCAGGAACAGCCCGACGGCCCGTCCGGCCGGCGCAAGCGCAGCCGCGCCGCGCTGCGGCTGGAACTCGAACTGGCGGACGGCACCACGGTCGTGCTGCAGGTAGAGCCGATGCCGGGCGGGCTGGCGGTGGAATTGTGCGCGCCCGGGGCGGCGGCCCTGGCGCGGCTGCAGCGGCTGCAGCCGGAACTGGAACAGGCGATCGCGCGCGCCGGCCTGGAGGTGCTGCGCTGGCGCTACCGCGACCGCCTGCCGCTGGCGCCGGCGCATGCGCGCATGCCCTCGGACGAGGTGGTGCAGGTGCTGACCCTGCCGGTATTCCGCGCCGTGGCTGAGGTGGCCCTGGCCTTGCCGCGCGCCGAGGTGGCGGAAGCCCCGGCACACGAAGCCTGAAACATTATTTCAATATAACACTATCGATGAAATAATATTTCATCGATCAGCCAACCGTCCCGACGATCGACACGTCCCGGTTCTCGGGAATCTCGTTATACGACAGCACGTGCAGCCCCGGCGCGAACAGCTTGGCGTAGCGCGCCAGCAGCGGGCGCACCTGCGGCAGCACCAGGAGCAGCGGCGGCGTATGCTGCTGCTTCATCTGCTCGCGCGCCACCGGCATGTTGATCTGCAGCTGAGACAGCAGTTGCGGGTCGATCGGGTAGTTGTCCAGCGTGACCTTGCCGCCATTGTTCTGGCGCGCCTGGTTCAGGGAGCCGAGCAGCATGTTCTCCAGTTCGGCCGACAGGTTAAACGCCGGCATGTCCTTCTTCTTGCCGAACAGGCCGGACACGATCTGGCGCCGCAGCGCGCAGCGCACTTCGGCCGCCAGCAGGATCGGGTCCTTGGTGCTCTCCGAGCTGTCCAGCAGCGTGGTGGCGATCACCACGATGTCCTTCAATGACACGCCCTCCTGCAGCAGCACGCGGAACACGCGCAACAGCTGGGTGTGGGTGAGCGCCTTTTCCAGCGCCCCGGCCAGCTTCGGCGACAGCGCCTGCAGGCGCTCCAGGATCGCCGGCACGTCCTCATGGCGGAACAGCTCGTGCAGGTATTCGCGCACCACCTTCGACGTGTGGGTGGCGATCGCGCTCGCCACCTCGACCACCTGGTAGCCCAGGCCCAGCGCGTCGGCCTTCTGCTCGGGCGTGATCCAGGTGATCGCCATGCCGTAGGCCGGCTCGATGCCGGGAATGCCGTCGATCTCGCCGTACACGTTGGGCGACGGGATCGCCATCAGGTGCTCCGGCATCACCTCCGCTTCGGCCACCACGATGCCCGACAGGCTGATCGCATACTGCGAGGGGCGCAGCGCCAGGTCGTCGCGCACGCCGATCGCGGGCAGCACCATGCCCATCTGCTCCGACAGGCTCTGGCGCAGGCCCTTGATGCGTTTGGTGAGCGGCTCGCCCTGGGCCTTGTCAATCATGCCGACCAGCTTGTAGCCCACCGCCACCGTCACCGGCTGCACCACCGGCAGCGCCTGCCAGTCGAGCTCCGGTGCGCGCTCGTCGCGCAGCGCGGCTTCGATCGCGGCCACGCCGGCATTGTCCGGCGCCTGCACGCGCTTGGTCAGCTTCCAGCCGACGAAGCCCACCACCGCCGCGAAGGTGAAGAAGGTGAACATCGGCATGCCCGGCACCAGGCCGAGCACGATCATGACGCCCGCCACCGAGAACAGCACCGCCGGCTGGGCCAGCATCTGGCCGCTCACCTGCTTTTCGAGGTCGCCGGATTCGCCGATGCGGGTCACCAGGATCGCCGCCGCCGCCGACAGCAGCAGCGCGGGGATCTGGGCCACCAGGCCGTCACCGATGGTCAGCAGCGCATAGACCTTGAAGGCTTCGCCCAGCGGCAGGCCGTGCATCAGGGCGCCGATGGCGATACCGCCCACCAGGTTGATGATCAGGATCAGGATCGAGGCGATGGCGTCGCCGCGCACGAATTTCGAGGCGCCGTCCATGGCGCCGTAGAAGTCGGCTTCGGCCGCCACGTCCTTGCGCCGCTGGGTCGCTTTTTCCTGGTTGATCAGGCCCGCGTTCAGGTCGGCGTCGATCGCCATCTGCTTGCCGGGCAGCGCGTCCAGGGTGAAGCGCGCCGATACTTCCGAGATCCTTTCGGCGCCCTTGGTGACGACGATAAAGTTGATGATCATCAGAATCACGAACACCACCAGGCCGACCACGAAGTTACCGCCGATGACGACGTTGGCGAAGGCCTCGATCACGTTACCGGCCGCATGCGGGCCGGTGTGGCCGTTGAGCAGCACCACGCGGGTGGAAGCCACGTTCAGCGCCAGGCGCAACAGGGTGGTGCCCAGGATCACGGTCGGGAACACCGAGAAGTCGAGCGGCCGCTTGGCCGTCACCGACACCAGGATCACGATCAGCGCCAGCACGATGTTGAACGTGAACAGCACGTCCAGCAGCACCGGCGGCAGCGGCAGCATGATCATCGCCAGCAGCGCGATCAGGAAGACCGGGCCGGCGAACTTCTGGCGCTTCAGCTCCGAAACGAAGGCGTTAATGGAATTCATGCAGAAACCTCACTCAAATGAGATGGGACCACCACCTCGTTGGGGAACCGTGGGGGCGCCTGGCGCCGGCCTGCACGGAACGCGTTCAGTTGTAGGACGTAGTTCAATACCTGCGACACCGCCCCGTACAGCTGCGCAGGGATCTGCTGCTGCACCTGGCTGGTGTTGTAGATCGCGCGCGCCAGCGGCGGCAGTGACAGGGTTTCGATGTCGTGTTCGCGCGCGATGCGCTTGATGTACAGCGCCATCTCGTCCACGCCCTTGGCCACCACGAAAGGCGCCTCGGCGCGGTTGGTGTCGTACTTCAGGGCCACCGCGTAGTGCTCCGGGTTGACGATCACCACGTCGGCGGTCGGCACGCTCTTGCGCACGCTGCGCTGGGCCAGCTGGTGCTGCAGCTGGCGGATGCGCTGCTTCACCTCGGGCTTGCCCTCGTTGCTCTTGTGTTCTTCCTTCAGTTCCTGCTTGCTCATGCGCTGGTTTTTGGTGAACAGGAAGGCCTGCACCGGCACGTCGATCAGCGCGAACACCACGAACACCGCCACCAGCGCCATCAGGCCGCCCAACATCAGGTCGGCGCCGCCGAGCAGCGCGTCGGACAGCGGCATGCGCTGCAGCTCGACGTAGGCCTTGGTGCCGGACGTGCTCACGTGCCACAGCACGACACCCAGCACGATCGCCTTGGCGGTCGAGGTCGCAAAACCGATCCAGTGCTTTTGCGAGAACAGGTTGCCGATGTTCGTGATGGGGCTCAGGCGGCTGAACTTGGGCGCCATGTTCTTGCTGGAGGCGACCAGGCCGCCCGGGATCACGCCGGCGACGATGATCGCGCCCGGGATCGCCAGCAGCGGCAGCACCATTTTCAGCAGCAGCATCAGGGCGCTGGTGAACACCACCGACATCGCGTTCTCGATCGCCCCGGCTTCGCCCAGCGGCACGAAGACCAGCCGGAACAGCGCGCGAAAGGATTCCATGTAGCCCGGCAGCAGCATGGCGAACAGTTTCAGGCTCACCAGGATGCCGACCGCGGTCGCCAGGTCTTTCGAGCGGACGACCTGGCCCTCATCGCGCGCCTTTTTCAGTTTCTGCGCTGAGGGCTTTTCGGTCTTGTCGCCACCGGTACCGTTATCGGCCATGCGCCACCTTCATCTGCTCCTGCAGCATCTCCAGGATCTGGTTGGTCATCGCGACGTAGTGCTCGGGGATGAAACGCACCACCTGCACCAGCATCAGGAGTCCAAAGATCGTCACCAGCGAAAAGCCCAGCGAGAACAGGTTCAGGCTCGGCGAAACCCGGTTCAGGAAACCGAAACCGATCTGCACCACCATGGTCGAAAACACGATCGGCAGCGCCAGCAGCATCGCCGCCGAAAACACCCAGGCCAGGTTCAGCGCCACCGCCTCCAGCAGCAGCGGCCCGTAGCCACTGCCTACCGGCCAGGCCTTGAAGCTCTGGCCCACCACGCCCATCAGCACCAGGTGGCCGTCGATCCCGAAGAACACCAGGATCGCCAGCAGCGACAACAGGCCCGACACCACGTCCGAGGCCTGGCCGTTCATCGGGTCATTCATCTGGGCCATCGAGAAACCGATCTGGCTCGAGGCCAGGAAGCCCAGCATCCCGATGACGGCCATCGCGAACTGCATCGCCAGCCCGATCACGCCGCCGATCACGGCCTGCTCGAACATCGTCACCACCCCGGCCAGCGAGAACGGATCCGGCAGCGCGCCGGCGCTCTGGGTCGTCACCGGCAGCATCATGAAGGACAGGGCCACGGCCAGCAGCGCGCGCACCGGCACCGACACCGCGCCCTCGCCCAGCACCGGGGCGGTCGCCATCATGGCCATGATGCGGGCGAACGGCCACCACAAGGCATTCATCAGCGGCAGCAGGAAGCCGACCAGCTCCATCGTTTGTTCTAGTTCCCGTCAGGACGCGAGCGTGGCCGCGCGCTGGAACACCGAGACGCAGTAATCCATCAGCGTCGAGGTCATCCAGTGGCCGGCCAGGATCACCGCCGCCAGCGTCACCAGCAGGCGCGGCAGGAAGCTCAGGGTCTGCTCGTTGATCTGGGTCGCGGCCTGGAACAGCGCCACGATCAGGCCCATCACCAGGCCCGGCACCACCAGCACCAGCACCAGCAGCATCACGACCTGCAGGGCCTCGGCCACCAGGTCGACAGCGATATCAGGACTCATTTAAGTATGTCTCTCGTTCGGTCGCTTATAGCTAATAACCATGGATACTGCCGACCAGCGTGTTCACGGTCAGGGTCCAGCCATCCACCAGCACGAACAGCAGCAGCTTGAAGGGCAGCGAAATCACCAGGGGAGACAGCATCATCATGCCCATCGCCATCAGCACCGAGGACACTACCAGGTCGATGATCAGGAAGGGGATGAACAGCATCGCCCCGATCTGGAAGGCGGTCTTGAGCTCCGACAGCACGAAGGCCGCCAGCTTGACGGTGAAGCTGCGCTGCTCGGGCGCCAGGTTGGCCGGTTCGCCCGCCAGGTGCGCGACCTGGGACAGCGCGGTCTTGCTGGTCTGGGCCAGCATGAAGCGCGTCACCGGCACCTCGGCGATTCTCAAGGCCTGCTCCAGGCCGATCTGGTCGCGGTCATAGGGCAGGAAGGCATCCTTCCACACGGCTTCGCCGACCGGACGCATCACCAGCAAGGTCAGGATCAGCGCGATGCCGGTGATGATCCGGTTCGGCAGGCCCTGCTGCAGGCCGAGGGCCTGGCGCAGCAGCGACAGCACGATCACGAAACGGGTGAAGCTGGTCATCATCATGACCATGACGGGCAGCAGCCCGAGCAGGGTCATCAGGACCAGGATCTGCGACTTGACCGTCATCCCCTGGGTCGAGCCGGGGATCACCCCGGGCAGGATGCTCGGCCCCTGCTGCTGGGCGTCGGCAGGCAGCGCGACCAGCAGCAGCGGCAAGGCCAGCGCGCCGGCCAGCGCCAGCGCGGCGCGGCGCCTGGATGCGCCGCGGACTGCCAACATCATGACGTCAGGGCGTCCAGGTTCAGGCCGTCGAGGTCGATGACCTTCAGGCCGTACTGCTCGCCGGCGACGACGACTTCGGCGCGGCCGATCGGCGCGCCGTTGACCTTGATGACCAGCGGCTCGCCGGCCAGGGCGTCGAGCGGCACCACCGAGGACGGGCCGATCGCCATCAGTTCCTGCAGCGAGATGCGGGCCGAGCCCACTTCCAGCGTCAGGGTCACCGGGATCCGGCGCATCATTTGCGGCAGCTGGCGCGCCGCGTTCTTGCCCGCGACGGCGGTGGCGGCCTCGACGCCATCCAGGTCGTCGATGATCACGTCACCAGTGAGTTGATCGTTCAGGTTCATGTCCATTTACTCGGCATCTTCAAAAGAGGTTAAACAGAGTTTTCCTTTGTGCTCGGCCACGGCGGCCGTGAACAGGCGCGATTCGTCCAGCAGCACGTCGGCGCGTCCGACCGACACCGGAATGACGTCGCCCACCTTCAGTTCAAATAGCGCGCCCAATGTGGTTTCCTTGCTGACCAGGCGCCCTTCGAGCTTCACGAACAGGCCGGAGGACAGGCCGTCGTTGCCGGCGCGCGCGGTGCGCACGCTGCTGCGCTCTTCCTTCAGGCCCTGCAGCACATGGGCCATCAGTTCCTGGTCCAGGCCGATCCAGCAGTGGCTCTGCTGCTCGCCCTGCGCCAGGGTGACGCGGATGACCCAGCCAGCCTTGCCCGGCGCGCTCGCGGGGCTCGGCACTTCCACCACCGCGGCGTCGGCGCCCGGCACGTCCACGCCGACCGCCGCTAGGCCTTCGGCCACGCGCGCATGCAGCTGTTCGGCCAGTTGCGCGGTGAGGGTCGCGGCCAGGCGCTCCTCGGTCGCCGTCACGCGCTCCAGGCTGGGGTCGCGCGGCGCGCTCGGCGCCGCGTTCTTGCGGCCGTAGCGGCCTTCCAGCAAATCCAGCAGCAGGCTGCGCTCGAACGCGACCGCGGCGGTGCCCAGGGGACCGGCCACCGCCAGCCAGCGCAGGCCGTCCTGGTCGGGAGCACGCTCGAAGGCCAGGTTCGCGAGCCGCCAGCTGCCCCAGTAGCGGCGCCCGCCGGGCCCGGCCATCGTCGTGGCCAGGGCATCGGCGAAACGGCGCGCGAATTTCGGCAGCAGGTGCACCGGACGTCCCAGCAGGCTGGGATCGAGTACCTGGTAATTACCCTGGTACTTTCCGGAACGGTCGGCCCCGTCCTTGCGCGATCGGTCGAGTGGATTCATCGGCATTGTTTATTGGTCACTAGGAAACGGCGAATATCTTTTTTTCATTCCGCAGGGAAACTATTATACATGGAGATTTATGCCAAAGACTTTGACATTCGCCTTTGATTTCCTACTTGCCCTACGGTAATATCTCTCCCATCGCATCGCAGCAACCGGCCCTTTTCCCTGCATCTACAGAGGAAAACCCCAGCAAAGGGGTCAAGAACAAAACAGCCGTTCGTAGACACTGATTTAACAAAGCACTCCCTTCGACGGGCTTTCTGACGACAGAACAAGACACACTTTGTCGCCTCCGCACAACACGCGCAACACCTCTTTTTTCGAATTGGATTGAGAATGGGAACTGAACTTGTCGGTCTGATCAAAGCTGACCTTGCTGCCCTGACAAATGACGCCAAGCGACTGGCCATTACCCCGGCTACTGAGCTGTCTACCGGCACCACATTTAACAATTCGCAAGGTGCTTTTTCCTTTACGCAAGCAATGAAGGACGCGTTCACCAGCGTGGACGCGGAGGGCCAGGCCGCCAATGAACGTATGGCCGCGGTCGACTCCGGCAAGAGCGACGACCTGGTCGGCGCCATGCTGGCCAGCCAGCAGGCCAGCCTGTCCTTTTCGATGCTCATGCAAGTTCGCAACAAAGTCATGGGCGCCGTGGACGAACTGATCAAGCTGCCGGTCTGACCTCTCCCCTATTCCAGAGACTCTCGTGATTTCGACCCTCAAGGCCGCCTTTGGCGGCAAGAAGCCGACGCTGCCCGACATGCCGCCGGCGCTGCGCAACAACCTCAGCCTGCTGCTCGGCCTGGCCGTGGCCATCACGGCCGCGGTCATGCTGTTCCTGTGGCAGGACCAGTCCAACTACAAGCCGGTGTTCGGCGCCCGCGAAAAGGTCGCCGCCAGCGACATGATGAGCGTGCTCGAAGCCGAAGCCATCCCCTACCGCATCCACCCGGAGAGCGGCCAGGTAATGGTGCCGTCCGGCGAACTGGGCAAGGTGCGCATGCTGCTGGCCGCCAAGGGCGTGACCGCCCAGCTGCCGGCCGGCCTCGAGCTGATGGACCGCAACGACCCGCTCGGCGTGTCGCAGTTCGTGCAGGACGTGCGCTTCCGCCGCGGCCTCGAGGGCGAACTGGCGCAGAGCATCCTGACCATCGACGCGATCGCCTCGGCGCGCGTGCACCTGGCGATCGCCAAGTCGAGCTCCTTCGTGGCCGGCGCCGGCGACCAGTCCTCGGCCTCGGTGGTGGTCGCGGTCAAGCCGGGCCGCTCGCTGTCGAACGAGCAGATCGCCGCCATCGTCAACATGGTGTCGAGCAGCGTCGCCAACCTGAACCCGGCGCGCGTGTCGCTGGTCGACCAGGCCGGCAACTACCTGTCTGCGCGCGTGGACCTGAGCGACGGCTACGACGGCCAGGCCCAGGGCCAGGGCGAGAACAGCGCGGCCAAGCGCTACACCGACGAGGTGCGCAACAACGTCAACGAACTGCTGGCGCCGGTGCTGGGCGCGAACAACTTCAAGATGAGCGTCACCGCCGACGTCGACAACGACAAGATCGAAGAGACCCAGGAAAAGTACGGCGAAGCCCCGAAGGTCACCAGCGAAGCGATGCGCGAGGAGATGGAACGCAACCGCATGGCGCTGGGCGTGCCGGGCACCCTGTCGAACCGTCCGCCGGTGGCCGATCCGGCCGCCGCGGCCGATGGCCAGGCCCCGGAGGCCGCCGCCGCCAAGCCGGACGACGGCAGCGCGCGCAAGAACGCTACCACCCGCCAGTACGCCTATGACCGCGCGATCACCCAGATCAAGCGCTCGCGCGGCCGCCTGAAGAAGCTGTCGGTGGCGGTGGTGCTGAACAATGCCAGCGCCGCCAACCCGAAAGTCGGTTATACCCCGGCCGAGCTGGCGAACATCGAGAAGATCCTGAAGGGCGGCCTCGGCATCGACGCCGCGCGCGGCGACGTGCTGACTGTCTCCAGCCTGACTTTCCCGGCCGCTGCCCCGGCCCAGGAATGGTGGCAGGAACGCGACAACGTGGTCGACATGACCAATTACGGCCTGTATGCGCTGGGCGCACTGCTCGCCTACCTCCTGCTGGCCCGCCCGCTGCTGCGCGCCGCGACCTCGCGCCTGGCGCCGCAGCCGCCGCTGATGCCTGCTGCGCCGGCCCTGCCGGGTGCGCCGGGTGGCGCTGCCGCGACCGCCGACGGCGCCATCGCCGCCCTGCCGGCAGGCTCGCCTGCTGCCCTGGGCACCCCGGCCCTGGCCGGTGCGGCCGCCCTCGCCGACGCCACCACCCCGGGCAAGATGCCGGTGGTCCCGCTGCTTGAAAACTACGACCTCCCGCCGGCCGGCTCGGCCGTCGACGTGATGGTCGACCATCTGAAGGTCCTCGCCGGCAAGGAGCCTGAGCGCGTTGCCGAAGTCGTCAAACAATGGGTACAGAAAAAACATGGCCGAACTGAATAACTTCGACGACGGCGAAGCCGTCCTGACCCCGGTCGAGCAGGCCGCCATCGTGCTGCTCTCGATCGGCGAAGAAGGCGCCGCCGCGGTGCTGCGCTGCCTCGAGCGCGAAGAACTGCTGGAGCTGACCCAGGTGATGTCGCGCATGAGCGGCATCAAGGTCGACTCGGTCAAGACCGCGGTCCAGAATTTCTTTGACGACTACCGCGAGCAGAGCGGCCTGCACGCCGCCTCGCGCAGCTACCTGAAGCGCTCGCTCGACCTGGCGCTCGGCAGCGACATCGCCAACAGCGTCCTGAACACCATCTACGGCGACGAGATCCGCCCGATGATGGCGCGCCTGCAGTACGCCTCGCCGAAGTGGCTGGCCGAGTTCATCTCGACCGAGCACGTACAGATGCAGGCCGTGTTCCTGGCCTTCCTGCCGCCCGCGCTGGCTTCCCAGATCCTGGAAGCGCTGCCTGCCGACGGCCGCGAGATGGTGCTGCTGAACATGGCCCGCCTGGACGAGATCGAGCGCGACGTGCTGCACGAACTGGAAGAACTGGTGAACCGCTGCCTGGCCGCGCTGGATACGCAAAGCGCCAGCGTGGAAGGCGTGCGCCAGGTCGCCGAGATCCTCAACCGCCTGCAGGATAACCGCGCCGGCATGGTGGAGCTGCTGCGCGCCCACGATCCGGAGGTCGTGTCGCAGATCGAGATGTCGATGTACGACTTCTTCATCCTGTCGCGCCAGACCGAACAGGTCATCACCCGCCTGCTCGACGAAGTGCCGCTGGAGCAGTGGGCGATCGCGCTCAAGGGCGCCGAGCCGCAACTGCGCGATGCGATCCTGGGCGCGATGCCGAAGCGCCAGGCCCAGAGCTTCGAAGACCTGATGCGCCGTTCCGGCCCGGTGCCGATGTCGCGCATCGAACAGACCCGCCGCGAGATCATGGCCACCGTCAAGGGCCTGGCCGATGCCGGCGAGATCGACATTGCACTGTTTGCCGAGGCGACCGCCGAATGAAGCAATTCCGGCCCTATCACTTCCCGCCCCTGTACCAGCTGACCAGCGCCCTGCCCAAGGGCACGGCTGCGGGCGACGGCATCGGCTCGGCCGAGGAATGGCAGGCCGCGCTGTCCGACGGCTACCGCCAGGGCCAGCGCGAAGGCTACGAGGCCGGCCTGGACCAGGGCCGCGCCGACGGCTTCCCGGTGGGACAAAGCGAAGGCCTGCAGCGCGGCGTCGAGGAAGGCCGCGCCATGGCGCTGGCCCAGTTCGATGAGCTGTCCAAGCCGATCGACGCCATGCTCAAGGGCCTGAAGAAACTGAAGACCGACATGCGCGCCGCCCAGCGCAAGGAAGTCGTGGACCTGGTCGGCAAGATCGCGCGCCAGGTGATCCGCGCCGAACTGGCGCTGCAGCCGGTGCAGCTGCTCGCCCTGGTGGAAGAAGCCCTGAGCGTGATGCCGCCTTCGCGCGACGCGGTCGAGGTGTTCCTGAATCCGGAAGAACTGCGCCGCGTGCTCGAGCTCGACCCGAAGCGCGCCAAGAAGTGGACCCTGCTGCCCGACCCGGCCCTCGAGCCGGGCGAATGCCGGGTGCGTTCCGGCGACAATGAAGTCGACGCCGGCTGCCAGGGCCGCCTGACGGCCGTGATGGACCAGGTGCGCGAGCAGCTGCTGGACGAGGAGGACGCCGGATGACGGCGCTCGCCGCGCGCCTGCGCGCAGTCGAACTCGGGGCGGTGCCGGTCGCCACCCCGACCGGCCGCCTGGTGGGCGCCCAGGGCCTGCTGCTGGAATCGGTGGGCTGCCCGTTGCACACCGGCCAGCGCTGCCGCATCGAGACCGTCGACGGCGGCTGGATGGACGCGCAGGTGGTCGGCTTCAAGGAAAAGATCAGCTACCTGATGCCCTTCAAGAAGGCATCCGGCCTGGCGACCGGCGCGCGGGTGCTGCCGGTGCAGGAGAAAAGCGAACTGATGATCGGCCCATCCTGGATGGGCCGCATGGTCAATGGCATGGGCGAGCCGATCGACGGCCTGGGTAAACTCGGCGGCGACCAGCCCTTGTCCACGACCCCGCCCAAGGTCAACCCCTTGCGCAAGGCCCCGGTGGACGAACCGCTGGACGTCGGCGTGCGTGCGATCAATGCGATGCTCACCATCGGCAAGGGCCAGCGCGTCGGCCTGATGGCCGGTTCCGGCGTCGGCAAGTCGGTGCTGCTCGGCCTGATCACGCGCCAGACCGTGGCCGACGTGATCGTGGTCGGCCTGATCGGCGAGCGTAACCGCGAGGTGCGCGAATTCGTCGAGAAGTCGCTGGGGCCCGACGGCCTGAAGCGCGCGGTCCTGGTTGTCGCTCCGGCCGACGAGTCGCCGCTGATGCGCGTCATGGCCACCGAACTGTGCCACTCGATCGCGGCCCATTTCCGCGACCGCGGCCAGAACGTGCTGCTGCTGTGCGATTCGCTGACCCGCTACGCGATGGCGCTGCGCGAAGTCGCGCTGTCGCTGGGCGAGCCGCCGGCCACGCGCGGCTACCCGCCCTCGGTGTTCTCGAACCTGCCGCAGCTGGTCGAATCGGCCGGCAACGGCGAGAACCCGAAAGGCAGCATGAGCGCGATCTACACCGTGCTGGCCGAAGGCGACGACCAGCAGGACCCGGTGGTCGATTCGGCGCGCGCGATCCTGGACGGCCACATCGTGCTGACGCGCGAACTGGCCGAACGCGGCCACTACCCGGCGATCGACGTCGCCCAGTCGATCTCGCGCTGCATGGCGCAGGTGGTCGGGCAGGAGCACCAGCTGGCCGCCCGCAAGCTCAAGGCGGCGCTGGCGAAACACGCCCGGGTGCGCGACCTGATCCCGCTCGGCGCCTACGTGCCGGGCGCCGATCCGGAGACCGACAAGGCGGTGCGCCTGCATCCGCACATCGAAGCCTTCCTGTGCCAGGGCACGCGTGAAGAGGCGCCGATGAGTGGGTGCGTCGAACAATTGAAAGCGATGATGGCATGAAGCGCACCCATACGATCGCCAGCCTCGGCACCCTGGTGGAACTGCGCTCGCTCGACGTGGACCGCCTGCAGGCCGACCTGGCCAGCCAGGAAGCCACCCGCACGCGCTACCAGAACAACCTGGCGCGCCTCGATGCGCTCACCGAAGGCAGCGGCGCGACGGGCGCACTTCCCCTGGCGCTGGCATTGAACTGCGGCGCCTACAAGCAGAACGTGATGGCGATGGCCGACCTGCACCGCACCGACCTGGCCCTGCACGAAGCGAACATGGCGGTATCCCAGCGCAAGCTGGCCGATGCCTGGACCAGGCGGGAACTGCTGGGCAAGGTGCTGGAACAGGAACAAGTGCTGCATGCGCGCGAGCAGGAACGTGTCGTGCGCAAGCGTGAAGACGATATCGCCACCCAGTCATGGATGGCGGGCCGGACGGCCTCGGCCGCCTAAACAAAGGAGAACAACATGGCAATCAGCAGCCCAACCTATGATCCGGCCACCACGGCCGCCGCGCTGGCAGAGAAATACGTCTTCAGCCAGCAGCAGGCCCTGACGGCCAAGTCCGGACGCGCCAGCGCCACCGAAAAGGGCTTAAGCACCCTCAGGTCGGCGCTCAGCGGCTTCCAGACGGCGCTGGCGAGCCTGACCGGCACGAACAAGACTATGTTCGCCCAGTCCGCGGCCTTCAGCGACATCAGCGTGGGCAGCGCGACGGCCAAGTCGACGGCAGCGGCCGGCACCTATTCGTTCTACGTCGAGAAGCTTGCGACCGCACACCAGGTCTCGTATTCGCTGGACGAGGCCAGCGGCGTGTCCGGCTCCCTGGTCGTGAAGGTGGGCACCGCCTCGATCAACATCGATACGACGGCCGCGAACACCGATGGCGGCGCCCTGAGCCCGCGCGAGATCGCCGCGGCCATTAACGCCTCGGCCGACAACAAGTCGCTGGTCACGGCCTCCGTCATCAGCACCGCAGCCGGCAAATACGAACTGGTCCTGACCGCTAAGAACACGGGCAGCGCCAACGCCATCACGGTCACGCACGGCGCCGGCACCGACACGAGCTCGCCCTTCCACAGCAGCAAGGCCAAGTCCCTGGTGCCCGCGCAGGATGCCATGATCCGTATCGGCTCGGCGACCGGCACGCTGGTCACGCAGCCGACCAATACCTTCAACGGCATCGACGGCGTGAGCGTGACCTTCGCGAAAACGACAACCTCCCCCGTCACCCTGACGGTCGGCGCCGACAGCAGCGCCACCAACGCCAACGTACAGGCTTTCGTCGATGCCTACAACAAGCTCAAGAGCACCATCGACACGCTGGTCGCGCCTGGCGACCCCTCCAAGGGCGTGGCCGGCGGCGCCTTTTCCGGCGACAGCGGCGTCGCCGCCCTCCGCGACCGCCTCGTAAGCCTGGTACGTCCGACCGGCAGCGCCAGCCTCGCCGCCTACGGCATCACCGCGAATCGACAAGGCACCCTGTCGGTCGACACGACCCGGCTTGGCAAGGCCCTGGCATCCAACCCGACCGGTCTGGATACCCTGATCGGCAGCACGGCTGGAACCACCCCGACCGGACTGGCAGGGAAACTCGATGCCTACATCACAAGTTGGACCAGCTCGGTCAAGGGCCAGATCAAGACGCGCCAGGAAGCGGTCACAAAAATACAGGCGGATACGGCTTTGCGCCAAACAATGCTGGACAAGCAATACGACGATGCATACAAGCGCTACCTGATCCAATTCACCCAACTCCAGGCTCTGCAGGGCCAGATGTCGAGCAACAGCTCGATGTTCGAGGCCATGTTCAGCAGCAACAAAGACTAGACGAGATCATCCCATGTCCTACCAAGAAGCCTACGGCGACTACCACGCCGTCAACCTGGATGCCCAGACTTCGCGCGCCTCGCCGGTCGAGCTGGTCCTGCTGCTCACCGATGGCCTGCTCGACGAGCTGGCGCGCGCTCGCGCCCACATCGTCGCCAAGCGCTTCGAAGCCAAGGCGGCCAGCATCGACAAGTGCGTCGAGATCATCAACGGCCTGTCGAGCTCCCTCGACTTCGAACAGGGCGGCGAGACCGTCGGCAACCTGGCAGGCATCTACGAATTCTGCGTCACCCACCTGCATGGCGCCGGCATCAAGATGGACCCGGGCATGGTCGATGAAGTGGTGCGCATCCTGAGCACCATCCGCCAGGGCTGGAAAGGCGTCCAGGAGCGCAATGGATAGGACGCGCGCCATCGATGAGCTTGGCAAGGTCCTGCTCGACGCCGGCGCGCGCGCCGACTGGGCGCTGCTGGGCCGCGCCGTCGGCGAGCTCGCCCCGCGCCTGCGGGCGCTGGCTGCCGGCCGCCCCTGGACCGATGCCGAGCGCGCGGCCCTCGAGCACCTGCGCGGCGCCCACGCGACGGCGGCCCAGGCGGTCGCCGCCGCCAGCGCCCAGCTGCAGGCACGCATGGACGAGATGCTCGCCAACAAGGAAGGCTGGATGGCCTATGCCCTCGCAGACGACAACGACACCGGTAGCACCCAACGATGAACATCACCATGAATAGCGCTTCCCTGCCGGTCTCCGCCGACACCGCCAACAGCGCCGCCGTCAACGGCGCGGCCCCGGCCGACGCCCTGCCGCTCGACCCGGCGCTGGCCGCCGCGCAGTCCGGCGCACAGGCGCCGCTCGCCTTCCTGCAGTTCATGCAGGTCGAGGCGCCGGCGGCGCCCGACGCCATGGCGCAGCCGGAACCGGCTGCCGCCGTGCCGGGCGAGGCCGTTCCCGCCCCTGAAGCGCAGGAAGAAGCCACCGAGACCGAGGGCCAGCCGCTGCTGGCTGCCATGAGCACGCCGCTGATGCCGTCGATGATGGCGATGCCGGCGGTCCTGCCCGCCGCGATGCGCCTGATGGCCGGCGCGCCGGAGCGCCAGGAGCGCCCGCTGGACGCCGCTCCGGTCCCTGCTGCTGCAGCCGCGAACGCTGGCGTGGCCGCGCTGCCGCCCGCAGCTGCGGCACCCGCCGGCCCGCAGCCGGCCCAGGCGCACGAAGCCGTCATGGCACGCGCCGGCGCCGCGCCGCAGCCGGCCCAGCCGGCAGCGGCGGCGCCTGCCGCCGCACCGGCAATCGACGCCGCCGGCGCCGACGGCCAGGCCGCAAGCGGCGGCAGCGCCGCCGGCAGCACCGGCTTCGGCGTCGCCGCCCCAGGCGCCCCGGCCGCCGCGCCGCGCGAGGGCGGCAGCTTGACCCTGTCCGGTCCGCCGACCGCATGGCGCCAGAGCCTGCAGGAAGCGCTGGGCGATCGCCTGAACCTCCAGCTCGGCAAGAACGCCGAGCAGGCCGTGATCCGCCTCGATCCGCCCATGCTGGGCCGGGTCGAGATCTCGATCCGCCACGCCGGCGGCAGCCTGGAAGTGAACATCACCGCCACCCACAGCGAGGTGCTGCGCCAGCTGAACACCGTGAGCGACAACCTGCGCAACGACCTGGCCGGGCGCCAGTACACGGACGTCTCGGTCAACGTGAGCCAGGCGCCGCGCGCACAGGCCGCGGCGCAACCGGGTGCGGGCTTCGGCGCGGATGCGCAGGGCCGCGGCCGCCAGCAGGGCCAGGACCAGGACGAGCGCGCCCCCGGCGCGGCCCTGGCCGAAGCCAACCAATCCACCACCGCGTTCTCCCTCGGCGGACGCGCTTAAGTCTCTCCTATTACCCACTGAGCCATGAACAGCAAAGCCAAACTGATCGCCGCCTTCTTCGGTGTCGCCATCCTCGCCGCCGGCGCCGCCGGCGGTGCGATGTGGTACCTGGCCCCTGCCCAGTCCGGCAAGGCGGGCGCCGCGGCCGAAGCGCCGAAGAAAGCTTTGGAAAAGAAGCCGACCAAGTACGTCACCCTCGACAAGGTGATCGTGATGCTGCGCCGCGCCCCGAACGAGGCAGCGGCCCACTACCTGTCGGTCGACCTGGTGCTGGCCACTACCACCGAGCAGGAGAAGGAAGCCAAGGAACACCTGCCGCTGCTGCGCAGCATCGTGGTGTCCTCGCTGTCCACCCACACGCTGGCCGAGGCCAACGCCATGACCGTGGACCAGTACGCCGCCCTGCTGAACCAGACCTTCAACGCCAATTATGAAAAGGAAAACCATGAAAAGCCGTTCTCCGAAGTCATGATCGGCAAGCTGATCATTGAATAAAACACGACCAGCGGGGACATCGTGGCCTATCTAGCCGACTATGCCGATACCAATGGCGCTTCGCTGTATGGCGAGGCGCCCGCCAACGCCGGGATGACGCCTGGCGAGGAGCAGCGCCACCTGCTGGCCTACGCGCCGCTGGTCAAGCGCATCGTACGCCAGCTCAATTCGCAGGTGTCGGGCACGGTCTCGCGCGAGGACATGGAGCAGATCGGCCTGATGGGCCTGCTGGAAGCGCTGCGCCGCTACGGCACCCCGGATGGGGGCTTCGGCAGCTACGCCAGCCTGCGCGTGCGCGGCGCCATCCTCGACGAGCTGCGCCGCCAGGACTGGCGTCCGCGCGCGGTGCGCCAGGACAGCCATCGCGTGCGCGACGAACTGCGCGCCCTCACCCGCAAGCTCGGCCGCGAGCCGACCGAGAAGGAAGCCGCGGCCTCCCTGGGCGTGACGCTGGAAGAATTCCGCCAACACGTGCTGGACGACTGCGCCGAAGAGATGCTCAGCTTCGACGAAGTGCTGCAGGAAGCCACCGACCATGCGCACAGCGCGCCCAGCCCGGAAGAAGCCTACCTGGTGCGCCGCAGCCTGGAACAGGTGCTGGGCAGCCTGAACGAAAAAGAACAGCGCGTGATCCAGATGATCTACGAGTTCGAACTGAGCTACAAGGAAATCGCCGCCGTGCTCGACCTGTCGGACGCGCGCGTCTGCCAGCTCAACAAGAGCGCCCTGGCCAAGATGAAGGCCGCGCTGCAGCGCGCCTGACCAACCAAATACTAAGTAACAAGAAAGGCAGCAAGCCATGCAGCAACTACTCGGTTTAGCAATCGTGCTCGGCGCGGTGTTCGGGGGATTCACCCTGATGGGCGGCACCTTCGCTTCGATCTTCCATCCGATCGAACTCCTGATCATCGGCGGCGCCGCATTCGGCGCGCTGGTGCTCGGCAATCCGAAGCACGTGCTGGGCGAGATGGCGCACCAGCTCAAGAAAGTCGCGGCGCGCAAGAAACACGATTCGGAATTCCAGCGCCAGCTGCTGCTCTTGATGTACGAACTGCTGCAGACCGCCGCCGGCGGCCTGAAGGCGCTCGACGCCCACGTCGAGGCCCCTAGCGAGAGCCCGCTGTTCCAGCGCTATCCGCGCATCCTGGAAGAGCCGAAGCTGCTGGCTTTCATCGTCGACAACTTCCGCCTGATGGCCATGGGCAAGATCAACGCCCACGAACTCGAAGGCGTGCTGGAACAGGAACTGGAAGCCATCCATGAAGAACTGACCCAACCGGCCAAGTCGCTCCAGAAGATTGCGGAAGCGATGCCGGGCTTCGGCATCCTGGCCGCGGTGCTGGGCATCGTGATGGCGATGTTCTCGGTGTCCGGCGGCGCCGATTCGGGCGAGATCGCCGAGAAGATCGGCGCGGCCATGGTCGGCACCTTCATCGGCATCTTCGCCTGCTACGGCCTGCTCGAGCCGATGGCCAACCTGATGAAGCAGTCGGTCAATTCGGAAGCCTCGACCATGGAAACGGTGAAGGTGGTGCTGTGCACCCATGTGGCCGGCAAGCCGGCCCTGCTGGCAATCGACGCCGGGCGCCGCCTGATCCAGTTGAACACCAAGCCCAGCTTTGCCCAGCTCGAACAGTGGATCAATGCCATGGGCGGCGAGGATGAGTCGCAGAACAAGCGGCGCCGCGGCACCGATCGCATGGCGGGTTGATCGTGGCTGGCCCTTCTTCCAAAAACGACAAGCACGAAGCCACCATCGTCAAGCGCGGTGGCGGCAAGCATGCCCACGACGAGCACGGCGGCGCCTGGAAGGTCGCCTTCGCCGACTTCTGCCTGGCGCTGATGGCACTCTTTCTCGTCTTGTGGCTGATTGCCTCGCGGGAACAACAGAACCTCAAGAAAATCGTGCGCGATGCTACCGACAGCGGTATGCTCGAGGGCATGGGCCACAAGCCGGCCATCGCGGCCGAGCCGAGCGGCAGCATGATCGAGCGCTTCCAGCTGCCGACCGCCGGCGGCAAGGGCAGCAACGACCCGGGCGCGCCGAGCCAGCCGCGCGTGGCCTACGAGTCGCCGTCCGAACTGGCGGCCCTGTCGAAGGCGCTGGGCGAGATGAGCCGCGAAGCCGGCCTCGCCGCCAACCTCGACGCCGTGGTGACGCCCTACGGCCTGCGCGTGATGCTGCACGATACCGACAACCAGGGCATGTTCATGCGCGGCAGCGCCCTGCCCACCGGCCGCTTCGTCAAGCTCCTGCGCAAGATGGGCCCGCTGTTCGCGCAGATGGAAAACCAGATGCTGATCGTCGGCCACACCGACTCCTCGCGTTTCGCCGGCCCCGACAAGGGCGGCTACTCGAACTGGGCGCTGTCGACCGACCGCGCGCTGTCGGCCCGCGCCGAGCTGCTGGAAGGCGGCATGCGCAGCGCGAGCGTGCTGCAGGTGGTCGGCATGGCCGACCGCGGCCCGATCGACGCCGAGAAGCCGCTGGCGGGCGTGAACCGCCGCATCGAACTGCTGATCCTGACCAGCACGCAATCGCGCCTGGTCGCCAGCATGTTCGGCAAACCCGGCGCCACCATCCCGCTGGGGAAGGAAGCGTCGATCGAGATGCCCGACGCGGCAGCCCTGGAAAAGCTGCGCGGCCAGTTGCCGAAATGAGGGCCAGCACATGAGCATACAATCGAAAACCCGAGGACCCCGCATGAAAATCTCCGGCACGATCACCTCCACCGTGAACATCGGCGCCCAGCCCATCACGGTCGCGGCGCCTGCCGAGGCGCCGGCCGCGGCGGCGAGCGCACGCGCCGCCGCCCCTGCCCTCCAATCCGAGGTGCTGCAGCCGGCCGCCGAGGCACTGCGCGCGATGCCCGATTTCGACGCCGCCCGCGTGGCCGAGCTGCGCGACGCCCTGGCCAAGGGCGAGCTGCCCTTCGATCCGGGCCGCCTGGCCGGCCTGATCCAGCGCTTCCATGGCGGAGGCCGCGGATGAGCAGGATGACTCGCCAGCAGGCCAACCTGCTGCTTGCCGACGGCGTGCAGGCCGACGTGCGCGACAGCGCCGAAGTGCTGGCCCTGCTGGAACGCCAGTTCGAGGCCGCGCTGCGCCACCGCAGCAGCGAGCTCAATCTCCTCGCCGAACAGCTCACGCCCCTGCTCGACGCCATGGAAGCGCGGCGCCAGCAGCGCGTGTCGCTGGTGCGCGCCCTGCTGGGCGAAGGCGCGAGCATGGCGGACTTCATCGCTGGCCTGGCGCAACCCGCGCAAGGCGCCCTGGCCGCGGCCTGGGCCAACCTGGAAAGCACCGTGCAGGCCTGCAAGGCGGCCACCGCCCGCAACGGCGGCCTGCTGGCGGAACAGTACAGCGTGATGCAGCGCGTGCTGCACGGCGAGGACGACACCTATGCGCCACGCTGATTTCTCGATGCCGTCGATGCAGCCGACCGCGGCGACCGCCGCCACCCGCCCGACCGCGGGCATGGATGGCGGCAGCGGCGCCGGCTTCGGCCGCATGTTCAGTGAAGTACAGGGAGAAGTCGCCGCCTATATCCAGAATGGCGACGCCGGCGAAGCGGTCGGCGCGGCCAGCCTGAATGCCGAAGGCGCTATCTGGCGCGCCCGTGCGGCCGGCCTGATGGGCGGCGAGGACGCGGTCGACGGCCCCGACGGCGTGATTGGTGCGAATGCCGCCGGCACGCCGGAACAGCGGGCCTTCCTGGAAAGTATCGCGCCCTGGGCCCAGCAGGCCGCGCAGCAGTTGGGCGTGGCGCCGGAACTGGTGTCGGCCCATGCCGCGCTGGAATCGGGCTGGGGCCAGCGTCCGCTAAGGAACAGCAAGGGCGAGTCGACCCACAACCTGTTCGGCATCAAGGCCGGCGGCGGCTGGCAGGGCGCCGTGAACGAATCGGCCACCACCGAATACGTGGGCGGCGCGGCGATCAGGACGCGCGAGCGCTTCCGCTCCTACCCGGATGCGGGCGCCGCCTTCCGCGACTATGCCCAGATGCTGGTCGATAACCCGCGCTACAAGGGGGCGCTGGGCGTTGGCGGCGACGCGCGCGCCTTTGCCCAGGGCCTGGCGCGCGGCGGCTATGCGACCGATCCGGCCTATGCGGCCAAACTGGAACGCCTGGCCACCAAACTGCAGAACAGCGGGGGGTAACCCTGGCCAGTGGCCAGGGTTACGGCCAGTGGGCCAGGGTCAAGGCTTTCGGCTGATGCCGGGGGCCATGTCGACCGGTTCGACGGTGCCGGCGCCGGCCACGCGCATGCGCACCACCTGGCCGCTGGCCGTGTTGCGCACCCGGACCACGGCGCCCTGCGCGCCGGCATCCAGCGCCTCGCCCGCCATGCTCACCTCGATGCCTTCCTGGCGCGCCACCATCAAGACCTGGTCGCCGCGCTTGACCACCTGGGGCGCCACCAGCTGATTGGCACGCAGCACTTCGCCGGCGCGCAGGCTGCGGCGGCTGGTCTGGCCGATGGCAGCCTCCGGCGCGCCGATGGCGTCGCCGATCAGGGTGACGTCGCGGCGCTCGAGCGTGACATGTTCGTTGCCCAGCACTTCGCCGGCCCTGAGCGGCATGGCGGTGACGGCAACCTGGGCGCTGACGCGGGCGCGCACGATGAAATCGTGGCGCCAGCCTTTCGGATCCGGGCAGCGCACCACGAAGCGCATGCGGCTGTACTGGCGGGTATCGGCGGCCTCGATCTCGACCGGAGCACTGCAGGGCGGGGCTGGACGAGCACTGACGACATTGAGCTCGACTTGCGGTTCTGACAAGCCGCTGCTTAGCAGTTGTTTGTCAATTTGTCCACGCGCCTCTTGCTCTACTGCTAAAGAAATAGCTTGCGCGGCGTCGACTGTGGCGCACAAAAGACAGGTTACAATGCCGAAGGTTGCCGTACGGAAAGCAATCATTGTTAAATAGAGGCCGTAAAAAATTCATTTTACCGAAACAAGCGGAAATAAAACCGACAGAGGATCGCCATGACGATTAATTTCAAGGAAGCCCTCGGCGTGCACGCCGACGCGCTGCAGGTGCGCGCCGAGCGCACCCGCGTGCTCGCGGCCAATATCGCCAACGAGAGCACGCCGGGTTACACCGCGCGCGACATCGACTTTGCGTCCGCCCTGCAGGAGCAGATCGATGCCGAGGCGGGCGAGCCGACCCTGTCTTCCGACGGTCCGCTGTACCGCGTGCCCTACCACCCTAGCGCCGACGGCAACACCGTCGAGATCGGCGTCGAGCAGGCCGCGTTCTCGCAGAACGCTTCCGACTTCCAGACCAGCCTCACCTTCATCAACATGAAGCTGAAGGGCCTGGCCAAAGCCATCAACGGCCAGTAAGAGGACACCGAACATGGGTTTCAAGGACATCTCCAATATCGCCGGTTCGGCCATGGCGGCCCAGACCGTGCGCATGAACACGATTGCCAGCAACCTGGCCAACGCCAATGCCGTGTCGGGCTCGGAAACCGAAGGCTACCGCGCGCGCAAGCCGGTGTTCGCCTCCATCATGGGCGAGGACGGCGCCGCCCAGGTGCAGGTGCTGGACGTGGTCCAGTCGGCCGAGCCGCTGCGCAAGATGTACGAACCGGACAATCCGGTGGCCGACGCCGACGGCATGGTCTACTACGCCAACGTCAACGAAGTCGCCGAGATGGCCGACATGATGGCCGCATCGCGCGCCTTCGAGACCAATGTCGAGGTGATGGGCCGCATCAAGAGCATGCAGGCTTCCCTGCTGAAGATGGGCGAAGGCTGAGCGAGATGACCACCACCACCGGCACCAACAATTCCTTCGGCTTCCCGGCATCGACCACGCCGGCCAGCGACAAGATCGCAACCGGCGTGACCACGAGCGAGAACAAGGACATGTTCACCAAGCTGCTGGTCGCCCAGATCCGCAACCAGGACCCGCTCGCGCCTTCGGACCCGAGCCAGTTCGTGAACCAGCTCTCGCAGCTGTCGCAGACCGAAGCGCTGCAGCAGCTGGCCCAGACCACCAGCGCCAGCGCCAGCGCGCTGCAAAGCCTGCAGGTGCTGGCCATGGGCGCCCAGGTCGGCAGCGAAGTCTCGGTCGAGACCAGCCGCGTGCGCCTGGACGGCGACAAGGTCTCGGGCAGCATCCAGCTGGGCGGGGCCAGCAGCGTGACCAACCTGGTCCTGACCGCCGTCGACGGCAAGCAGACCCGCGTCAGCCTGCCCGCGCATGGCGCCGGCAGCCTGTCCTTCTCGATCGACCCGGCCAAGCTCGGCCTGGCGCCGGGCAACTACAGCATCAGCGCCGAAGCATCGGACGGCACCAAACCCGCGATCGAAGTCACCGGCCGCCTCGACAGCGTGCGCATGTCGGCCACCGGCGGCATCCTGCTGCAGGTCGCCGGCATCGGTGAGATCGACCCATCGGCCGTCACCGGCTTCAACGGCAAGGCTACTGCTGCCCTCGCCTCTACCGAACACTGAAAGGAAACTCCATGAGCTTCAACATCGCACTGTCCGGCATCCAGGCCATCAACGAGCAGCTGGAAGCCGTTTCGAACAACATCGCCAACGCCGGCACCTACGGCTTCAAGAGCAGCCGCGCCAACTTCGCCTCGGTGTACGCCGGCGAGCAGGCGAACGGCGTCGAGATCGGTTCGCTGACCCAGAACATCAGCCAGAACGGCAGCCTGCAGACCACCGGCCGCGGCCTCGACGCCGCGATCCAGGGCCGCGGCTTCTTCACCAGCCGCGACGCCCAGGGCGTGATGCAGTACACCCGCGTCGGCATCTTCAACGCTAACAAGGACGGCTACCTGGTCGACGCGGCCGGCCGCAACGTGCAGGGCTATGGCCCGAGCGTGGGCGGCGTGCTCGGCATGATGGGCGACATCAAGATCCCGACCGGCCAGATCGCGGCCAAGGCCAGCACCGGCGTCGCCTACGTGGGCAACCTGTCGTCGGACTGGAAAGTGCCGACCACCACCACCTTCGACCCGGCCGACGCGACCAGCTACAACATGGTCAAGCAATCGGTGCTGTTCGATTCGCTCGGCAACCAGCACACCGTGTCGCAGTATTTCGTCAAGGCCGCAGCCCCGGCGCCGGACAACACCGTGGACGTGCACTACGCCTTCGACGGCGCCGCGCCGATCGCGACCACGACCCGCCTGACCTTCGATACCAACGGCAACCTGCCCCCGGCCACCAGGAGCGTGCCCCTGACCGTGCCGGCGCCGGGCGCCAGCACCCTGAGCTTCACCGTCGACTACACCGGCACCACCCAGTTCGCCGGCGAAGCCACCACCACCACCAACCGCAGCGACGGCTATGCCTCGGGCAGCTTCGTGGGCGTGGAGCTGGCAGAAGACGGTTCGATCGTGGCCAAGTACAGCAACGAGCAGCAGCAGGTCGTCGGCACCCTGGCGATCGCCACCTTCCCGGACGAAGGCAGCCTGGTCCAGACCAGCGACACCAGCTGGGCCGCCAACAACGGCTCCGGCGCGCCGCTGTACAGCACCCCGGGTATCGGCCTGGCCGGCAAGCTGTCCAAGGGCACCCTGGAAGGCTCGAACGTGGACATCACCTCAGAACTGGTCGGCCTGATGACCTCGCAGCGCAACTACCAGGCCAACTCGAAGGTGATCACCGCCGAGAACCAGATGATGCAGGCCCTGATGCAGGCACTCTAATCCATGGACAAGCTGATCTTCACTGCCGTCAGCGGCGCCGAGCGCACCCTGCGTGCGCAGCAGGTGCGCGCCAACAACCTGGCCAACATCGAGACCGCGGGCTTCCGCGCCAATCTCGAAGTGGCCGCGACCCAGGCGATGCAGCAGGGCTACGGCTACGACAGCATGCACCTGTCGAAGGTCGATGCCGACACCATCTCGACCCGCGCCGGCGCGGTGCGCGAAACCGGCCGCCCGCTCGACGTCGCCATCAACGGCAACGGCTACCTGGCGGTCCAGTACGGCGAGGGCGAAGCCTATACCCGCGCAGGTGCGATCGACATCGACGCCGAGGGCAACCTGTCGGTCAACGGCCACCCGCTGATGGGCGAAGGCGGCCCGATCGTGCTGCCGCCGCACCAGGCGGTCGAGATCGGCACCGACGGCACGATCTCGGTGCTGACCGAGGGCGCCACCCTGATGCAGGCGGTCGACAAGCTGCGCCTGGTGAATGCCGATGGCGCGGAACTGACCAAGAACGAAGCGGGTCTCATCGTGTCGCGCGCCGGCGATCCGCTGGAAGCGGACCCGAACGTCACCGTGCGCGGCCGCGCCCTCGAAGGCAGCAACGTGTCGGCCGTGGAAGAGATGGTCGCCGTGATGAGCCTGAACCGCAGCTTCGAGATGCAGATGAAGCTGTTCAAGGCCAGCGACAGCATGAACGAAGTGGGCAACCGCCTCATTGGCGCTTAAGCACGCCATCACCATATTTAAGGAGCAAACATGAATCCAGCAATGTGGATCAGCAAGACCGGCGTGCAGGCACAGGATGCCAAGCTGCAGGCGATCGCCAACAACCTGGCCAACGTCAACACCGTCGGCTTCAAGCGCGACCGCGTCGTGTTCGAAGACCTGTTCTACCAGGTCGACGCCCAGCCGGGCGCCCAGAGCGCGGACAACACCGTCTCCAATGGCGTCCAGCTCGGTAACGGCACCCGCATCGTCGGTACCCAGAAGGTCTTCACCAACGGCAGCATGCAGACCACCAGCCAGCCGCTCGACGTCGCCATCAACGGCGCCGGCTTCCTGCAGGTGCGCCGTCCGAACGGCGAACCGGCCTTCACCCGCGCCGGCCAGCTGCAGGTCGATGCCAACGGCACCCTGACCAATGCCCAGGGCCTGCCGCTGGTGCCGCAGATCACCGTGCCGCAGAACGCCACCGCCATCACCATCGGCGAGAACGGCATGGTCTCGGCCACCGTGGCCGGCTCCACCACCCCGCAGGAACTGGGCCAGCTGACCCTGACCAGTTTCGTGAACCCGGCCGGCCTGCTGGCCCTGGGCGAGAACCTGTTCCAGGAAACCGGCGCCTCGGGCACCGCCAACGAAGGCCGTCCGGGCGACGGCGCTTTCGGCAAGCTGAAACAGGGCGCGCTGGAAGGCTCGAACGTGCAGGTGGTCGAAGAGATGGTCGACATGATCGCCGCCCAGCGCACCTACGAGATGAACACCAAGGTGCTGTCGGCCGCCGACAACATGCTCCAGTACCTGGCACAGGCCGCACGCTAAATAATGAAACTCCTTACCGCGGCGCTGTGCGCCACGCTGTTGACAAGTCTGCTGACCGGCTGCGCCTCCGCGCCGCCGCGCCAGGCCATGAACGACGACGACGATTTCGTGCCGATGGCACGCATGGCGTCGCGCGGCGTCTCGGGCGGCGTGTTCACGGGGGAAGCCGTGTCGCTGACCTCGGACAGCCGCGCCTACCGCGTGGGCGACGCGGTCACGGTGATCCTGCAGGAAACCACCCAGGCCAGCAAGCGCGCCGGCACCAGCTTCTCGAAAGGCTCCTCGGTCGGCGTGTCGCCGATCGCGGCGCTGGGCAAGACCTTCGGCAAGACCGCGATCGACATCTCGGCCGACCGCGAATTCGAAGGCGACGCCACCAGCACCCAGCAGAACGCCCTGTCCGGCGCGCTGACCGTGATCGTGCAGGAAGTGCTGCCGAACGGACTCTTGCGCGTGGCCGGCGAAAAGAACCTGACCCTGAACCAGGGCGAGGAATTCGTGCGCCTGAAAGGCTTCATCCGCGCCCAGGACATCGACAACGACAATCAGGTGTCCTCGCTGCGCGTGGCCAACGCCCGCATCGCCTATTCCGGCAAGGGCGCGCTGGCCGATGCCAACCAGCCGGGCTGGCTGACCCGTTTCTTCAACAGCCCCCTGATGCCGTTCTGAGGACGACATGATTCAAAATTTTAGTGCTTCCCGTAGTTTTCGAATCATGTTGTGCGCCGCTGTACTCGGCGCCGCCGCCCTGCCCGGCGCCGCCAATGCCGCGCAAGCGCTGCGCAACCTGGTCAGCGTCGAAGGCGTGCGTGAAAACCCGCTGGTCGGCTACGGCCTGGTGGTCGGCCTGAACGGCAGCGGCGACTCGACCCAGGTCAAGTACGCCAGCCAGTCGGTGGTCAACATGCTCAAGCAGTTCGGCGTGCGCCTGCCGGAAGGCGAAGACGCCCGCAACAAGAACGTCGCCGCCGTCATGGTGTCGGCCGTGTTCCCGCCCGGCTACCGCCGCGGCCAGGCGATCGACATCACGGTGTCCTCGCTGGGCGACGCCAAGAGCCTGCGCGGCGGCACCCTGCTGCTCACCCAGCTGCGCGCGGCCGACAACGAAGTGTATGCGCTGGCCCAGGGCAACCTGGTGGTCGGCGGCTTGAACGCGACGGGAAAAAGCGGTTCCTCGGTGACGGTGAATACCCCGACCACCGGCCGCATCCCGAACGGCGCCATGATCGAGCGCGAGATCGCCACCGATTTCGCCACCCGCCCGCAAGTGATGCTGCGCCTGCGCCAGCCGCACTTCGAGACCGCCACCAACGTGGTCAACGCGATCAACGCCAAATACGGCCCGATCGCCACCACCGCCGACGGCACCAGCGTCGAAGTGGTCGCGCCCACCAATCCGACCGAGCGCGTGGCCTTCATGGCCAGGCTGAACAACCTGCCGGTGGAAGCCGGCGTCGAGATCCCGAAGGTGGTGTTCAACTCGCGCACCGGCACCGTGGTCATCGCCGACGGCCTGCGCGTGAAGGCGGCCGCCGTCACCCACGGTTCGCTCAAGGTGATCATTTCGGAAAGCTCGCGCGTCTCGCAGCCGGGTCCGCTCTCGCGCGGCCAGACCGCGGTGACGCCGGAATCGAAGCTGTCGGTGGACCAGGGCTCGGGCCAGATGTTCCGCTGGCCGGCCGGCGCCAGGCTGCAGAGCATCATCGACGTGGTCAACAGCCTGGGCGCCTCGCCCGACGACATCATGGCGATCCTGCAGGCCCTCGACCAGGCCGGCGCGATCGAAGGCGAACTGGTGGTGATCTGATGAAGATCGAACAGAACCAGCCGATTCCGCTGTCGACCGGCGCCGAGGCAGCGGTCGCCCCCGCCGCCGACCAGCCCGATCCGGTTTATGTCGCCAAGGCCACCAAGGCCGCCGTCGAGTTCGAGCGCTTCTTCATCTCGCACATGCTGAAGGAAATGCGTTCCTCGACCCGCGCCATGGCCGCCGAGGACAGCGTGTTCAACAACCGCGTCAACCAGGACATGCAGGACATGGCCGACGACCTGCTGGCCGGGAACATGGCTGGCAACCGCGCCTTCGGCATCGCCGACGCCATCCTGCGCCAGCTCGTCCCCGGCGCCAAACCCGGCAACAAGGCCTGACGCGCAAAGCTTTACGCGCAGGACTTAATAAGATGCAATAAACGGTCGCCTTGATCAGGTGTACCCCGCTCGAGGAAGAATCCGCACCATGGCCATCATCAACAATGCCCTGTCCGGCGCGCTTGCCGCCCAGGTCGCGCTGACCACCAGCAGCCACAATATCGCCAACCTGCAGACCAAGGGCTATACCCGCCAGGCCGCCCTGCTCGGCGCGGTCGGCCCGGACGCCAACCCGCGTTCGCCGGGCAATGGCGTGCAGGTGTCTTCCCTGCTGCGCTTCTCGGACAACTACAAGAGCCAGGCCATGTGGCGTGCCGCCGCCGACCTCGGCGCCTATTCGCAGACCCAGCCCTACCTGAGCCAGCTCGAAAACGTGATGGGCGACGAGACCGCCAGCCTGTCGGCCGGCATCGACCAGTTCTTCGGCGCGCTCAACGCGGTGGCCGGCGACCCCGGTTCGACCCCGCTGCGCCAGCAGGTGCTGACCTCGGCCGCCCTGATGGCGGAACGTTTCAATGGCCTGAACAACGTCTTCAACGCCCAGCTGCAGTCGGTGCGCAACCAACGCAGCGCGATCGTCGATTCGGCCAACGCCCAGATCGCCACCATCGCGCGCCTGAACCAGCAGATCAGCGAAGCGCAGGCCGGCGGCCTGAGCTCTTCCAGCCTGATCGACGCGCGCGACCAGGCCATTGACGAGCTGGCCAGCAAGATGGCGCTGGAAATCTCGGACAACGGCGACGGCACCCGCGACATCTCGCTGAAAACCGGCCAGGCCCTGGTGCTGGGCAGCATGCACGGCAGCCTGAAGGCGGCGCCGACCGCCACCTCGCCACAGGAATTCTCGCTGAGCTTCGCCGGCACCACCTATGTGCTCGACGCCGGCAAGCTCGGCGGCCAGCTGGGCGGCCTGGCGAAATACGAAACCGAAAAGCTGGTGCCGCTGCAAACCGGCATCGGCGACATGGCGAACCAGATCGCCAGCAAGCTCAATGCCCAGCTCGTGCTCGGCTACAAGGCCGACGGCGTCGCCGGCCCGCCGCTCACGGCCACACCGGGCGAAGCCCTGTTCGTGTTCACTTCGGGCGGCGGCGCCGACATGCTGAAGGTCGTCGGCACCCTTGAGGCGGCCGACCTCGCTTTCTCCGCCGACGGCAATCCGGGCGATACCGGCAACCTGCAGAAACTGGTCGCCATCAAGGGCCAGTCGATCTCGGTGACGAGCATCGGCACCGTGCTGCTGAGCGATGCCGACGCCCAACTGGTCGGCAAGCTCGGCGTCGACAGCCAGCTCAACAAGGCTGCGCTGAAGACTACCCAGACCGTGCGCACCCAGTCGGTGGACGACTGGCAGTCGACCAGCGGCGTGAACCAGGACGAAGAAGCGGTCAACCTCGTCGAATACCAGAACATGTACCAGGCGAACATGAAAGTCATTGCCATCGCCAACCAGCTCTTCGACGCCACGCTGGCGATGATGGGTTAAAGGAACCACCATGCGTATCGCTACTTCCCAGTACCAATCGACGATGAACCAGTCGCTCCAGAACAACCAGGAGCGCATCACCCACCTGACGCAGCAGCTGGCATCCAACAAGCGCATCATGGTGCCGTCGGACGACCCGGTCGACAGCGTACGCCTGGCGCGCCTGGCGCGCGAAGAAGCGACGGTGCAGCAGTACCGCGACAACATTGCCTCGATCAAGATTCGCATGACCAAGACCGAGGGCATCCTGCAGAACATGGCAGACGAGCTCATTCCGGGACGCGACCTGCTGGTCTGGGCGTCGGATGGCAGCAATGCGCCGCAAGACCTGAACGCCATGGTGTCCCCGCTCGAATCGCTGCGCGAAAGCCTGTTCTATGGCGCCAACTCGATCGACCAGGAAGGCAACTACAATTTTTCGGGCACCCTGACCAGGACAGCGCCGATCGCCTACGATCCGGCCGCGCCGCTCGGTTCGCGCTACACCTACGTCGGCAACACGAATTCGCAGCAGGTCGTGGTCGGCAACGGCATCACCCAGTCGGCCAACCAGAACCTGGAAGGCATCGAACAATTGCTGAACCGCCTCGACCAGGCGATCGTCGGCCTGAAGGCGCCGACCGCCTCGGCCAACGACCCGGCGCTGCGTGCGACGCTGAGCAGCACCCTGGACGGCTTCGACCGCGCCCTCAACCTGCTGAGCAGCAAGGTGGCCACTCTGGGCGGTGCGCAGAACATCATGAAGACGCTGGACGCCAACCACGCCAACATCAGCCTGTCGAACAAGATGGCGATCACCGACATCGGCACGCTCGACGTCGGCGAAGCGGCTACCTCGCTCAACGCCTATTCGACTGCCCTGCAGGCCACCTACAAGGCCTATAGCCGCATCGGCACCCTGTCCCTGTTCTCGATGTTGTAATACGATAATCCAGCATGGAAGCTGCCCTCCGTCCGGCCAACCCGGCCAACTCGCCGATCAACAATTCTGTTGCCGCGGCCTCGACCGCCGCGGCGGCACGCGCCAACGCGATCAAGCCTGCCGACCCGGACAGCCGTGTCGTTACCCCGCCGCCTGCCGCTGCGCCGCTCCAGCGCGGCCTCAGGTGGGATACGCGCACGCAGGGCGACGTTGCCCGGGCCCAGCAGGCACTCGACTACCTGGCGCGCGTCGCCTCCCAGCTCGAAGCCCTGAAGGCCGACCTGAGCGCCAAGATCTCCGGCCGCGGCGACCCGGCGCGCCAGATCGAGGCCAGGTCCCAGCAGCTCGCCACCGCGCTGGAATCACGCCGCAAGCAGGCCGGCGGCGGCGTCGACGCCCAGCTGGACTTCAGCGATGGACAGCCCGCCATGACGCGCTTCCGGATCCGCGGCTTCGACCTCGCCTCACTGCAGTCGGCCGGCCAGCAGACCTATGCCTTCTCGGTGGGCAACGCCGGCGGCCCGCAGCTGAGCGCCACCATCGAGCCCGGCATGACGCCGGAAGAGATCGCTGCCCGCCTCGACCGCACCCTGTCGCCGGTGAAAGTCCGCGTGTCGCTGGACAGGCAGCAGCAGCTGGTGTTCAGCGCGCCGGAATCGGAATGGGTCGGCATCAAGGATGCGATCGCGATCTCGGGCCGCGGCCGCGTCGACGTGGCCGAAGACCCGGCCGGCCTCGCGCCGGAACAGTGGAATGTCGGCAACCCGGACGCGCTGCGCCAGAGCCTGCGCGAGGTAGTGCAGGCCCTGGCCCGGGTGCGCCGTTCGCAGGAAGCGGCCAGCGCCGCACTAAGCGCGGCCATGGCGCGTGTCGAACAGCCGGCCATCCCGGAAGCGGAGCTGGCGGCCATCAGCGGCGATTTCGCGGCCACCGCGGCCAGCCATGATTACCAGTCGCTGCTGGCGATTACCTCGGCCCTGGTCGGCGTGAGCCGCGAACGGGTGCAGGCGCTGCTCGGACTGCGCTGATCGGTCCCGCTCATGAAAAAGCCCTCCGGCGCCAGGCGCCGGAGGGCTTTTTTATTGCTTGCGTGCTGTTGAAGCGTTTAGAAGCCGTACTTCAGGCCCGCGCTCCACACGTTGGCGCGGGCGCCAAAGTCCTTGGACTTGCCGTAGCGCTCATATTCCGCCACCAGTGCCGTGGTCTGGTTCAGCTTGTACTCCACGCCGACACCGGCGTAGCCGCTGGTGTCGTCCTGCTTGAAGTTGCCCACGTTGGTGTTCAGCTTGCGCTCGCTGTGCGAGATGCCCAGCTTGCCGTAGGCCGACACCTGTTCGTTGACTGGCATGGTGTACTTGGCGGCGACATAGGTGCCGTAGCCTTCGGTGTTGCCGCGCACGCCGCCGTTGGCGAAGTCAGTCTTGTGGTGGTTGGTCCAGCCGGCCTCGACACCCATGCGCTCGTCGAACTGGTAACCGGCGAACAGCTTGGCGTCGGCTTTATTTGCGTCGACGGTGCTGTTCTTGGCAGTCACGGCGCTGGCGCCAACATAGCCGCGCCCGGCATTGGTCTGGGCCTGGGCAGTACCGGCAACGGCGGCGGTGGCGATCAAGGCAATCATCAGCTTTTTCATGCGAACTCCCTTCAATAATCTTCATCTGGCTCGCAATTCACAATGAATCGCGTTGTAGACACAATAGCAAACCCTGCCGGCTGAGCCCAGTGCAAACCTGGTAAGAACTGTAACAAGATGCAAAATTGAGACCAGATCCGCACTTATGTGCGCCAGATGACGGACGATGCTGCCAAGTCAGCCAGGCGCGGCCGTATACGGCAAATACGGACCGAACCGCCGCTGAGGAATAAAAAAACCCGCTGCAAGCAGCGGGTTCTTTTGGAGCAGCCTGGAGGCCGATTACGCGCCTTCGCGGCTCGCCTTCTTGCGCTCGTGTTCCTTCAGGAAGCGCTTGCGCAGGCGGATCGACTTCGGCGTGATCTCGACCAGTTCGTCGTCTTCGATGAACTCGACGGCGTATTCCAGCGACATCTGGATCGGCGGCACCAGGCGCACGGCTTCGTCGGTACCCGACGAACGCACGTTGGTCAGCTGCTTGCCCTTGATCGGGTTGACGACCAGGTCGTTGTCGCGCGAGTGGATGCCGATGATCATGCCTTCGTACACCGGGGTGTTATGCTCGACGAACATGCGGCCACGGTCCTGCAGCTTCCAGATCGCGTAGGCGACGGCAGCGCCGTCGTCCTGCGAGATCAGCACGCCGTTACGGCGGCCGGCCAGTTCGCCCTTGCCGGTGTCGACCGGTGCGTATTCGTGGAACACGTGGCTCATCAGGCCGGTACCGCGGGTCAGGGTCATGAACTCGCCCTGGAAGCCGATCAGGCCACGGGCCGGGATCAGGTATTCCAGACGGACACGGCCCTTGCCGTCCGATTCCATGTTCTGCAGGTCGCCACGGCGGCGGCCCAGCTCTTCCATCACGCCGCCCTGGTTCACTTCTTCCACGTCGACGGTCAGGTTCTCGAACGGCTCGCACTTGACGCCGTCGATTTCCTTGAAGACCACGCGCGGACGCGACACGGCCAGCTCGAAGCCTTCACGACGCATGTTTTCCAGCAGAATGGTCAGGTGCAGTTCGCCACGGCCCGAGACTTCGAAGATGGTGTCGTCGTCGGTCGGCAGCACGCGCAGCGCCACGTTCGACTTCAGTTCGCGCTCGAGGCGGTCGCGCAGCTGGCGGCTGGTGACGAACTTGCCTTCGCGGCCGGCCAGCGGCGAGGTGTTGACCATGAAGTTCATGGTCAGGGTCGGCTCGTCGACGGTCAGCATCGGCAGCGCTTCCGGGGTATCGACGGCGGTCACGGTCACGCCGATGCCGATGTCTTCGATACCATTGATCAGGACGATGTCGCCGGCGACGGCTTCTTCCACCTGCACGCGCTCCAGGCCCTTGAAGTTCAGCACCTGGTTGATGCGGCCCTTGACCGGGTTCTTGTCGTCCTGGCCGTTCAGCACCAGCACGTCCATGCCGGGCTTGATGCGGCCGCGGTTGATGCGGCCAATGCCGATCTTGCCGACGTACGAGGAGTAGTCGAGCGAGGTAATCTGCATCTGCAGCGGGCCGTCCGGATTGTCGTCACGCACCGGCACGTATTTCAGGATGGCATCGAACAGCGGTTTCATGTCGCCGCTGCGCACGCTCTCGTCCAGGCCGGCGTAGCCGTTCAGGCCCGAGGCGTAGACGATCGGGAAGTCCAGCTGCTCGTCGGTGGCGCCGAGCTTGTCGAACAGTTCGAAGGTCTGGTTGATCGCCCAGTCCGGACGTGCGCCCGGACGGTCGACCTTGTTGACCACGACGATCGGCTTGAGGCCCAGGGCCAGCGCCTTGCGGGTCACGAAGCGGGTCTGCGGCATCGGGCCTTCCTGGGCATCGACCAGCAGCAGCACCGAGTCCACCATCGACAGCACGCGCTCGACCTCGCCGCCGAAGTCGGCGTGGCCCGGGGTGTCGACGATGTTGATGTGGGTGCCTTCGTACTCGACCGCGCAATTCTTCGAGAGAATCGTGATACCGCGTTCTTTTTCGATGTCGCCGGAGTCCATCACGCGGGTGTCGACCGCCTGGTTTTCACGGAAGGTGCCGGATTGGCGCAGCAGCTGGTCCACCAGGGTGGTCTTGCCGTGGTCAACGTGGGCGATGATTGCGATATTACGAATCGCGCGTTTGGTGTCTGACATGTGTGTTTTCAACAGTGAATGTTGCGTGATGGTCGGAGGCGGCGATGATCATTACCGTTTACCGTAGCCCGCTACTATAGCACGCTATGTGGCTTGCTGCGCTGCAGCGAGCGGGAATTTCGACGAAAACTACCGTCGATACTAGCGCCAATCCATTGCAGGAGGATGACGCTTGGACGCCGCCGGCGCGCCGTAGCGCGCCAGCAACGGTAAGCGGACGCTTACTGCTGCGCCGCGATCAGACGCTCGGGCGCCAGGATCGCATATTCCTGCAAGTGCGCGGTACCGAGCAACTTGCCCTCATGGTAGACCCGCACCCGGCCCAGCTCACTCGGGACGCTTACTGATTCCTTGCCCAGCGCCAGGCGCTGGCCGTTCAGGAAGCGCTTGGCCAGCTCCGCCGTGAGCTCGACCGACGGGAAGCTCGAGAGCAGCGCATCGACCGGGGCCAGCAGCGAAAGCGGATCGGCGTGGGCCTGCAGGTCTTCCAGCGAGATCATGCGCTCGGTCGAGAGCGCGCCCACCTGCACCCGGCGCAGCGCGTTCAGGTGCGCGCCGCAGCCGAGCGCGGCGCCGATGTCCTCGCCCAGCACGCGCACATAGGTGCCCTTGCTGCAAGTGACCAGGATCTTCAGCAGCGGCGCCGTATACTCGACCAGGGACAAGGCGTGGATGGTCACCGGCCGCGCTTCGCGCTCGAGCGTGATGCCCTCGCGCGCGTACTCGTACAGCGCCTTGCCGTCGCGCTTGAGCGCGGAATACATGGGCGGGACCTGGAAGATGGGACCGCGAAAGCGCGCCAGCGCGGCTTCGACCTGCTCGCGCGTGACATCCACCTCGCGCTGCTCGATGACCTCCCCTTCGGTGTCGCCGGTGGTGGTCATGATGCCGAGGTGGACCGTCGCCTCATAGGTCTTGTCGGCTTCCAGCAGGTCTTGCGAGAACTTGGTCGCTTCGCCGAAGCAAAGCGGCAACAGGCCGGTGGCGAACGGGTCGAGGGTGCCGGTATGGCCGGCCTTCTTGGCGTTGAAGACGCGCTTGGCCTTCATCAGGGCGTCGTTCGAGGACAGGCCGACCGGCTTGTCGAGCAGGAGGACGCCGTCGACGGGGTCGCGCGGCTTTTTCGGGGGGCGGCTCACTCGCTGTCCGAATCTTCGTCCTGGCCGAAATCGGCGGCGCGGGTGGCGTTGGCCTGGTCGATCAGGGCCGACATGGCCAGGCCGCGCGTGGTCGAGGTGTCGTGCACGAAGTGCAGCTGCGGCAGCGTGTGGATGTGCAGGCGCTTGCCGAGCAGGTTGCGCAGGTAGCCGACGGCTTTCGAGAGGCCTTCCAGGGTCTGCTTGACTTCTTCCGGGCTGTCCTTCAGCAGGGTGAAGTAAACCTTGGCGTGGGCGTAGTCGGGGGTCAGCTTGACCTCGCTGATGGTGACCATGCCGACGCGCGGGTCCTTGAGTTCGAAGGCGATCAGTTCCGACAGGTCTTTCTGGATCTGGTCGGCGACCCGCAGGCCGCGCTGGGGGATGCTTTTGCTGTGTTTTGCCATGATGTTGCTATCTTGTTCTTGTGAATGTCGGGCCAAAAAACAAGGGCCAGGCCCTCGCGGCATTCGCCGCGAAGCGTCCTGGCCCTCATGGTACGCCCAATGTCGAAATTACAGCGTACGCGCCACTTCGGTGACTTCGAACACCTCCAGCACGTCGCCGACCTGGATTTCGTTCATGTTCTTCAGCGACAGGCCGCACTCGAGACCGGCACGGACTTCCTTCGCGTCGTCCTTGAAGCGCTTGAGCGAGTCGATCTCGCCGGTCCACACGACGATGTTGTTGCGCAGCAGGCGGACCGAGGAGGTACGCTTGACCACGCCATCGGTGACCAGGCAACCCGCGATCGCGCCGACCTTCGACACCAGGATGACCTGGCGGATTTCCACCTGGCCGGTGATGGTCTCGCGCTTCTCCGGCGCCAGCATGCCCGACAGTGCCGTCTTGATCTCGTCGATCGCATCGTAAATGATGCTGTAGTAACGGATGTCGACGCCGTTGGCTTCGGCCAGCTTGCGTGCGGAGGCGTCGGCACGGGCGTTGAAGCCGATGATGACTGCCTTCGAGGCCACCGCCAGGTTGACGTCGGACTCGGTGATGCCGCCGACCGCCGCATGGACGATCTGCACGCGCACTTCCGAGGTCGACAGCTTCTGCAGCGAACCGACCAGCGCTTCCTGCGAACCCTGCACGTCGGTCTTGACGATGAGCGGCAGGTTCTTGACTTCGCCTTCGGCCATCTGGTCGAACATGTTCTCCAGCTTGGCGGCCTGCTGCTTCGCCAGTTTGACGTCGCGGAACTTGCCTTGACGGAACAGGGCGATTTCACGCGCCTTGCGCTCGTCGGCCATCACCATCACTTCTTCACCGGCGCTCGGCACTTCGGTCAGGCCCTGGATCTCGACCGGGATCGACGGGCCGGCGGTTGCCACCGGCTTGCCATTCTCGTCGAGCATCGCACGGACGCGGCCGAACGAGGAACCCGCCAGCACGACGTCGCCGCGCTTCAGGGTACCCGACTGCACCAGGATGGTCGCCACCGGGCCGCGGCCCTTGTCGAGACGGGCTTCCACCACCAGGCCACGCGCCGGTGCTTCGGTCGGCGCCTTCAGTTCCAGCACTTCGGCCTGCAGCAGGACTTGCTCCAGCAGGTCGTCGATACCGGTACCGACCTTTGCGGACACCGGGACGAACGGCGAATCGCCGCCGTATTCTTCCGGCACCACGCCTTCGGCCACCAGTTCCTGGGTGACGCGGTCGGCATTCGCGCCCGGCTTGTCGATCTTGTTGATCGCCACCACCAGCGGGACGCCGGCAGCTTTCGCGTGGGCAATCGCTTCCTTGGTCTGCGGCATCACGCCGTCGTCCGCCGCCACCACCAGGATGACGATGTCGGTGGCTTTCGCGCCGCGGGCACGCATGGCGGTGAACGCCTCGTGGCCCGGGGTGTCCAGGAAGGTAATCATGCCGCGCGGGGTATCCACGTGGTATGCGCCGATGTGCTGGGTAATGCCGCCGGCTTCGCCCGACGCCACCTTGGCGCGGCGGATGTAGTCCAACAGCGAGGTTTTGCCGTGGTCGACGTGACCCATGACGGTCACCACCGGGGCGCGCGAGGTCGATTCGAACTCGGCGTGCTCGCCCTGGTCGGCCAGCAGCGCTTCCGGATCGTCCACGGCAGCCGGGAAGGCCTTGTGGCCCATCTCTTCCACCAGGATCATCGCGGTTTCCTGGTCCAGCACCTGGTTGATGGTGCACATCTGGCCCAGCTTCATCAGCTGCTTGATGACCTCGGATGCCTTGACCGACATCTTGTGCGCCAGTTCAGCCACGGTGATGGTTTCCGGCACGTGGACTTCGCGCACGATGGCTTCGGTCGGGGCCTGGAAGTTGCTTTCACGGTCGTCGCTGTGCGAGCGACGGCCACCGCTGCGGCCGCCCGCACGCCAGCCGTCACGGCCAGTGCCGCCGCCCGGACCGCCACGGCCTTTCGGTCCGCTCGGTGCGCCGCGCTTCTTGGCGTCGTCCGACCAGGTCGAGGAGACATTGGCCGACTTGATCGACTTCTTGTCGCCCGGCTTCTTGTCGCCCGGCTTGGCGTCCGCCGGCTTCTTGTCGGCCGATGCGGCAGGCTTGTGCAGGGTCCCGGCCGGTGCGGCAGGCGCCGCCGGCTTCGGTGCCGGTTCCGGCGCCTTGATGACGCGGCGCGGCTGGCTCATCATGAGCTTGATCTGGGCCACTTCGTCGGCCACGGCCTTGCGTGCGCGCTCGGTGGCGGCAGCACGTTCGGCGGCTTCCTTGGCGGCTTCCTCGGCGCGCTTCTTGGCCTCGGCAGCAGCAGCCTGGGCAGCTTCTTCGGCGGCAGCGGAGACCGGGGTCGCAGGCGCAGGAGCGCTCGCGGCGGCCTTCGCGGCTGCGGCAGCCTCGGCGGCTTCGCGCTTGGCCTTCTCGGCCGCGTCACGCTTGGCCTGCTCTTCGGCAGCTTTGGCCTGAGCGGCCTCTTCTGCTTCGAGCTTGGCCAGGCGTTCCTGCTTTTCACGCAGGTCCGCTTCCTGGCGGGCGATCAGTTCGGCCTGGCGGCGCGCGTCTTCGTCGCGGCGCGCCTGCTCGGCTGCATCGACCACCGGGGCGGCGGCTTCGGCGGCTTTCGGGGTGACCAGGTCGTCGCGCTGCACGAAGGTACGCTTCTTGCGCACTTCGACCTGGATGGTGCGCGACTTGCCACTGGCGTCAGCCTGCTTGATCTCGGTGGTCTCCTTGCGGGTCACCGTGATCTTCTTCTTCTCGCCGGTTTCGGTCGCACCGTGGGTACGGCGGAGATGGTTCAGCAGCTTGTCCTTATCATCTTTCGACAAGGGATCTGACGTCGAACTTTTGTCGACGCCGGCCGAGCGCAGCTGTGTCAGCAGCAGGTCTGCGGGCATCTTCAGTTCGGTGGCAAATTGGGCTACGTTGTTACTCGCCATTCAGTCCTCTTTTCTATGTGTCGCTGAGATGATAAAGATTTGCAAATTACGCCTTGGCCGTTTCTGCCAGGCTCCAGGCCTTCGCCTGCAGCGCCTTGGCGCGGTCATCGTATTTGCTGTCGACCAGCTTCATCTCTTCGTCGGTCACATCACTAAATTCATTCTTGATCAGGTCGCGGGCACGGTCCGACGGCAGCGCCAGGATGGCGCCGAATTCGTCATAGGCCAGTGCCGCGAATGCTTCGACCGTCTTGATCCCAGCCAGGCCGAGCTTGCCGGCAGTGGTGCGGTCCATGCCTTCCAGGGTCACGAGGGCTTCTTCCATCCCTTCGAGGCCTTCTTCGGAAGCGATCGCTTCAGTCACCAGCGCGTCACGGGCGCGGGTGCGCAGTTCGTTGACGGTATCTTCGTCGAACGACTCGATTTCCAGCATTTCGGAAATAGGGACGTACGCAATTTCTTCAAGGCTCGAGAAGCCTTCATCCACCAGGATGTCGGCCACTTCCTGGTCGACGTCCAGCTTTTCCATGAACAGCGCGCGGATCGCGGCGGTTTCCTGGGCCACCTTGTTGGCCGATTCCTCGGCCGTCATGATGTTGATCTTCCAGCCGGTCAGCTCGGACGCCAGGCGCACGTTCTGGCCCGAACGGCCGATCGCGATCGCCAGGTTCTCTTCGTCGACCACCACGTCCATGGCGTGCTTGTCTTCGTCGACCATGATCGAGGAGACATTGGCCGGGGCCAGTGCGCCGATCACGAACTGGGCCGGATCGTCCGACCACAGCACGATGTCCACGCGCTCGCCGCCCAGCTCGCCGGTCACGGCCTGCACGCGCGAACCGCGCATGCCGACGCAGGTGCCGATCGGATCGATGCGCTTGTCGGCGGTGAACACTGCGATCTTGGCGCGCACGCCGGCGTCACGGGCAGCCGATTTGATCTGCAGCAGGCCCTGTTCGATTTCCGGCACTTCCAGCTCGAACAGCTTCATGATGAATTCCGGCGCGGTGCGCGACAGGATCACCTGCGGGCCGCGCATGTTGCGGTCCACACGCAGGATGTAGGCGCGAACGCGGTCACCGATGCGCAGGTTTTCCTTCGGGATCATCTGGTCGCGCGGCAGGCGCGCTTCGATCTTGCCCGACTCCACGATGGCATCGCCGCGCTCCATGCGCTTGATGGTGCCGGTAACGAGCGAGTCGCCGCGCTCGAGGAAGTCCTGCAGGATCTGCTCGCGTTCGGCATCGCGCACGCGCTGCAGCACGACCTGCTTGGTGTCCTGGGCGAAGCGGCGGCCGAACTCGACCGATTCGATCGGGTCCTCGATGTATTCGTCCACTTCGATGTCGGGGATCTGTTCCTTGGCTTCGAAGTGCAGGATTTCCTGGTCGGGCAGCTGCAGGCCGGCTTCGTCGGGAACGACGTGCCAGCGGCGGAAGGTCTCGAATTCGCCGGAGTCGCGATCGATGCTCACGCGAATGTCGACCTCGCCTTCATAGCGTTTTTTCGTGGCTTGCGCGAGCGCGAATTCGAGCGCCCCGAAAACCACTTCCTTATCGACGTTCTTTTCGCGCGCAAGCGCATCCACCAGCAATAAAATTTCGCGACTCATGCTTTGCGACTCCTAAAATCCACCTGTGGCACCAAGCGTGCCTTGTCCAATTCGGCCAGCGTAAATTCCAACAACGCTGCGCCATCTTTATTATCAAATTCCAGACCAACCTTGTCGCCTTCGACGCCGCGCAGGATACCGGTGAAGGTTTTCCGGTTCGCGGTGCCCGGCATGGCGACGCGCAGCTTCACCGTGCATTCGTGCCCGGCGAAGCGCGCAAAGTCGGCCAGGGTCCGCACCGGGCGATCGAGGCCCGGCGACGATACTTCCAGCCGTTCGTAATCCACATTCTCGACGGTAAACACGTGCGTCAACTGGTGGCTGACCGTGGCGCAGTCCTCGACCGTGATCGGGCCCTTCTCTTCCACGACATCAGCGGGGAAATCGATATATACGCGCAAGATCCCGCGCTCGCCCCGTTCGACGTCCACGAGTTCGTAGCCGAGGCCACCGACTGTTTTCGAGATGAGTTCAAACTGCTGCACGGCGCTTCTCCGAGGCTTTACTAAACGATTTACCAAAAAAAAAATGGGCATCTGCCCATCTTTTTGTATTCACTACCCAACCAGATGAAAGCACTTGCACCAAGAAAATACTGGGAAGAACTTTGATTAGGCTGCAAATTATACAGCGTTCCCGCCTCTCTCGCAATCGCCGGGGCAAAAATGGCCGCTGGCTAGCGAGAAAAGCAACAGTTGGCAGGATGGCCATATCGGGGCATGGGCTGCATTCTACGGCATTGCAGCATCGCGTGCCCGGCGGAGCGAGAATTTATCCGATATTGGGCCCTGAACCGGGATTTTCAAGCGGATGGTCGCCTCGCCGGGCGTGAAACCCTTACCCGCGGCGGCCGCGGCGCGGCAAGCCGTGCTCCGAACCGCGCGGGCCCTGGCCGCCGCGGCGTCCGCCGCCGGTGCCGGCAAAGCCGAAGGTGGTCTGCAGCGGATCCGGCTGCTTCGGACGGTTGCTGGTCTTGCCGCCGCCGAAGGAACCGGCATTGTTGCCGCCACGGCCCTTGCCGCCCTGGCCGCCGCCCTTCGCGCCCTGCCCTTGCGGACGGCCGCCGGCGAAACCGCCCGGACCCTGCTGGCGCGGGACGCCGGCACGCACCACCGGCGGGCCGAACGGATCCACGTTGCGGTTGGCGTCGGCACGGTCGATGCGGTTGCCGTCGGAACGGCGCGCGTCGTCGCGCCCCTGGCCCTTGGCGCCGCCCTTGCCCTTGGGCGCTTCGCCGCCCTTTTTCTCGACGCCGAAGGCGGCCATCAGGGCGCGCACGTCGTTTTCCTGCAGTTCTTCCCAGCGGCCGCGCTTCAGGCCGGTCGGCAGGGTCATGGCGCCGTAGCGGGTACGGATCAGGCGCGAGACGGTCAGGCCGACCGCCTCGAACATGCGGCGCACCTCGCGGTTGCGGCCTTCGCCGATGACCACGCGGTACCACTTGTTGATGCCTTCGCCGCCGCCGTCCTGGACCTTCGAGAACGAGGCCAGGCCGTCGTCCAGCTCGACGCCGGCGAGCAGCTTCTGGCGCATGCCTTCTTCCAGCTCGCCCAGGGTGCGCACCGCGTATTCGCGGTCGATGTTGTAACGCGGGTGCATCAGGCGGTTGGCCAGGTCGCCCGAAGTCGTGAACAGCAGCAGGCCCTCGGTGTTGAAGTCGAGGCGGCCCACGGCCAGCCACTTGCCGGTCTTCATGTTCGGCAGGCGGTCAAACACCGACGGACGGCCTTCCGGATCGTCGTGGCTGACGATCTCGCCGGCCGGCTTGTGGTATACGAGCACGCGCGGCGGCTTGTTGTTGTTGACCTTACGCTGGATCAGCTTGCCGTTGATGCGCACCGCGTCGGTCGGCAGGATGCGCTGGCCGATGTGGGCCGGCTCGCCATTCACCGACACGCGGCCGGCGACGATCAGCTCTTCCATGTCGCGACGCGAACCCAGGCCGGCCTCGGCCAGCACCTTGTGCAGCTTGGGCGCGTCGTCGTCGGCGGTCAGGTCGCGGCGCACCGGCTTGGCCTGCGCCTTGCCGCGGCCGCCTTCGTTGGCGTCGAAGTCGCTTGACGTGACGAAGGAGAACACGGCGTCGGCATCGTTGGCCTTGCCGCCCTTGCCCTGCTGCGGTTTCTGTTGCGGCTTGCCCTGCTGCTTGCCCTGCTTGCCCTGCTGCTTGGCGGCCGGCTGGGCGCCTTGCTGGCCTGCCTGGCCTTGCTGGCCACGCTGGTTTTGCTGGCCGCGTCCCTTCTGGTTGCGGCCGCGCCCTTCGCGCTTGCCGTCGACCGGCGTCTGCGCTGCAGCTTCGGCAGGCGCGACTTCGACCGGCGCGGCCTCGGGAGCCGAGGCAGCGGCGGCAGCGGCCTGCTCGTGCTGGCGCGCTTCGCGCTCCTGGCGCTTTTCGCGCATCTGGCGCGGGCCGCGCGGCTTGCGCTGCTCGCCATCGAGGACTGCCGGCGCTGCTTCCGGCGCCGGGGCGGCGGCCGGCGTTTCCGCAGCGGCGACCGGCGCCGCTTCAGCGACCGCCTTGGCGGCGCGCGGCTTGCGCGGCTTGGCGGCCGGCTTCTCGGCCGCTTCGGCAGCGGCCGAGCCTGCGCCCGACGCTTCCGCCGGCGTATCGGCAGGCGCCGCGGCGGGCTTGCGGGTACGCTTCGGCTTCGCGGCGGCGGCCGGCTGCTCGGTGTCGGTCACGGGCGCGGCTTCGGGTGCGGCAGCAGCCGCGGTCTTGCGGGTGCGCTTGGGTTTGGCGGCGGGCGCGCCTTCGGCCTCGACGGGCTTTTCGTTCGGTTCAGTTGGGTTCATCGTTCGTATCTTTATTGTGCTGACCCGGCCCAGCGGCTGCCGCCGTCTCCTGGTCAAGAATGGGGACTTCGACGGACGTGGCGTCCGCTTCGGTGTCTGTCTCGGTGGCGTCCGCCGCAGCGTCCGCCCTGTCAAAATTGTCGTTCAGTGCCGCTTCCAGCGCTTCGAGGCTGCGGCTGTCCGGTCCTTCGCTGACCGCCTGCAGCGGCGGCAGTTGCGACAGCGAGGCGAGGCCAAGGTCGTCGAGAAACTGCTTGGTGGTGCCCAGCAGCGCCGGGCGCCCCACCACCTCGCGGTGGCCCACCACGTCGATCCAGCCGCGGTCTTCCAGCAGCTTGATGGTCTGCGAGTTCACGGCGACGCCGCGGATTTCCTCGATGTCGCCGCGCGTGACCGGCTGGCGGTAGGCGATGATCGCCAGCGTCTCCAGCGTCGCGCGCGAGTATTTCGGCGGCTTCTCGGGCGTCAGGCGGTCGAGGTAAGGCTTCATCTCGGGCCGGCTCTGGAAGCGCCAGCCGGAAGCCAGGCTGACGATCTCGATGCCGCGCCCCTGCCAGTCCTGGCGCAATTCTTCCAGCAGAATCTTGATCGTGTCGCTACCGACGCCGGCACCCAACTGGCGGCCGGCCGCGTCGACCTCGGCGAAGAGCTTCTTCATGCCGTGGATCGTCATCGGCTCGCGCGCGCACAGCAAGGCGGTCTCGAGAACGCGCTTGGCCTCGTCAGTATTCATATCGCGGTGTCGTCACGCTTCGAATGCACACATCAAACAAAACTGGTTTAACGGATGCCAGCCGCGGGGCCGAGACCGGCCGCGGTGCGAAGGTGATGCGCGCAATACTCTGGAATCCGTGGGGCCCGGGCCGAAAATGCGCCGGGCTGACTAAGCGACTGGCTTGGCGCCGGTCACTGCTGCCCGCGTGCCAGGCGGGCGATCAACGTTGGTCTTTCAGGGGAAACGCGGGGGCTGCGCAAGGCGCGAACTGACGACATCGTTTCCGACAACTGACGGCCATTGTAACCGATAAAACCCGGGAACGGACAAGACGACAGGGCCGCAGGCGAAGGAAGGCCGTATTTGATCAAGCGACAGACAGTTTTTCCGACAAAATCGCCGACACGCCCAGGAAGGCCGGGTAGTCCGCCGTGATCACGTAAGTCGGTACCTGGGCCAGGTAGTCGCTGAAACGCCCCTTCTGCTCGAAGCGGCGGCGGAACGAGGACCGGTCGAAGCGCTCACCCAGGCGCGGCACGATGCCGCCGCCGATGTAGACGCCGCCCTGGGCGCCCAGGGTGATGGCGAGGTTGCCGGCGGCGGTGCCGAGCATCCCGCAGAAGGCTTCCAGCACCTCGTCGCACAGCGCGCATTCGCCGGAGAGGGCGCGGCGCGAGATCTCGGGCGCGGCCAGGCTGCCGGGACGGCCGGCGCGCTCGCTCAGGGCGCGATAGATCAGCTCCACCCCGGCGCCGGACAGCAGGCGCTCGCTGGAGACGTGCTCGAATTCGCGCCAGGCGTACTGGAGGATGGCGACTTCGAGCTCGTTGACCGGCGCGAAGCCGACGTGGCCGCCTTCGCTGCGCAGCGCGGTCCAGCTGTTCCCGCAGGGGATCAGTCCGGACACGCCGAGGCCGGTGCCGGCGCCCAGCAGGCCGAGCGGCGCGTCAGGCACGGGCGCACCGCCGCCCACCTGGCGCTTCTGGTCGCCCAGGTGCGGCAGCGAACGCGCCAGCGCCGAAAAATCGTTGACGACCATCAGGGTATCGAAGCCGCACTCCTGGCGCAGCGCCTCGATCGAGAAGGCCCAGTGGTGGTTGGTCATGCGCACCTGGTCGCCGGTGACCGGGTTGGCGATCGCAATGGCCGCATGGCGGATGCCGGCGCCGAGGCCGGCGAGCTGCGGCAGCGCCAGGTAGGCGCAGATGGCCTCGCCCAGGCTCGCGTGCTGCTGGCAGGACAGCACCTCGATCGCTTCGAAGCGGCCCGGCCCGGTCTCCAGCGCAAAACGGGCATTGGTGCCGCCGACGTCGGCGAGCAGGCGGGCGCCGCCGGCATGGGTCAGGGAGGCGGAGTCGAGGCTGGAGGGAAAGGCGGTCATTGCAGCTAATAGAAGAGCGATGACCAAGCTTACACAACTTTGTAGTGTTCTTACAAGTAGATTTTGTAGTTTAGGTACATCGTCGCAGCCTCCCTGCTACATACACACGACAAGGACAGAAAGGCGAAGTAGTCGAACTACCTCAGCACGCCACTGGATGCAGTTCCGGATCGGCGTCCTGACGGGCATTCCAGGCATCCAGGCCGCCGCGCAGCGGGCGGGCGCGGTGGAAGCCGTTGGCCAGGAATTGCTTGGCGACCTCGGCGGCCGTGACGTCGTTCGGGCAGCTGCAGTAGATGACGACGTGGCGGTCCTTGTCGATACTGGCCATCAGCTGGTCCGGCGCGCAGGACTGGAATACCACGGCGCCGGGAATCGCCGTTTCCAGTCCCTGGGCCGTGAGGCTGCGGGCATCGACGATGACCGGGTCGTGGCCGCCGTCGATCAGCGCCATGAGCTCGGCGATCTCGATGCGCGGCACGGCGCTGCGGGCGCGGTGGCGGCGCCGCTCGACGTACTTGACGGCGATGAACAGGACCAGCAGCGTGGCCAGCACCATGAGGGCGGTGCCGCCCATGGTCTCGAGCCAGCCGAGCAGCTCTTCGACGCCGTCGTGGAACAGGATGCCCAGCAGGATGCCGGTGCCGCCCCACAAGGCCGCCCCGGTCGCGGAATAGGCGAGGAACTGGCGGGTGCGGGTGCCGATGGCGCCGGACAGCGGCGCGGCGATGGTATTGAAGCCGGGGACGAACTTCGACACCAGCAAGGACTTGGCGCCGAAGCGGCGGAACCGGTCCTCGGTCTGGTTGACGCAGGAATCGGGCGACAGCGAGATCTTGCAGAGCAGGCGCAGGACGCGCTTGCCATAGAAGCGCCCGGCGCGGAACCAGAACATGTCGCAGATGAGGCAGGCGACGACCGCGGACAGCAGGCACAGCTGCCAGCTGAGCTCGCCGTCGACCGAGAGCGCGCCGGCCACGACCAGGATCGGGAAGGCGGGAATGGGCAGGCCGAACTGCTCGACAAGGACGATGCCGAACACGATCAGCACACCGTAGACCTGGAGCAGTTCGACGAGTTGGGACATCGCGCTAGTGTAGCCGAGATTTATCCGGGTCGCTGGGCGCCGCTGTTGTTTTTCCTACGCACCGCGCGGGATCGCCGCCAGCAGGCTGCGCGTGTAGTCGTGCTGCGGATTGCGATACAACTCGTCCGAATCCGCCATCTCGACCACGCTGCCGTGGTGCATCACCATCACCTGGTCGGCGATGTACTTCACCACCGACAGATCGTGCGAGATGAAGATGTAGCTCATGCCGTATTCATCCTGCAGGTCCTGCAGCAGGTTCAGCACCTGGGCCTGCACCGAGACGTCGAGCGCCGACACCGATTCGTCGCACACCAGGATCTCCGGCTTCATGGTCAGGCAGCGCGCGATGGCAATGCGCTGGCGCTGGCCGCCGGAGAACTCGTGCGGGTAGCGGTGGAAGGCCTGTTCCGGCAAGCCGACCCGTTTCAAGAGCTCGTGCGCCATCCCGATCCGCTCGGCGTCGTCGAGGCCAATGCGGTGGATGCGCATCGGCTCCAGCAGGATCTGTCCCACCGTGAAGCGCGGATTCAGCGAGGCGTAGGGGTTCTGGAAGATGATCTGGATGCGCCGCTTGTAGGCCTGGTAGTCGCGCTCCGGCATGGCGAACAGATCCTTGCCGTCGAACATGGCGCTGCCGCCGGTGGCGCGGTGCAGGCGCAGCAGGGTCAGGCCGACCGTGGTCTTGCCCGAGCCGGATTCGCCCACCACGCCCAGGGTCTTGCCGCGCGCCAGGGTGAAGGAGACATCCTTGACCGCCTTGAACTCGCGCTTCCCGAACAGGCCGTCGCGCAGCCAGAAGCTCTTGGCCAGCTTGTTCACCACCAGCACCGGCTCGTCGCCGGGCGCCGTGCCGCGCATACGCTGCGGCAGTTCCTGTTCCGGCGTGAACCTGCCGCTCAGGTAGTCGTCGATCACCGGCAGGCGCAGCGGACGCTCGTCCAGCTTCGGGCGGCAGTGCAGCAGGGCCCGGGTATAGGCGTCGACCGGGGCGCCGAACACCTGGGCCGCCTCCCCTTCTTCGCGCACCTCGCCGTGGCGCATCACGATCACGCGGTCGGCGATCTCGCCCACCAGCCCGAGGTCGTGGGTGATGAACAGCACCGACATCTGGTGCTTCTTCTGCAGGCGCTTGATCAGCTCGATGATCTGCTTCTGGATGGTCACGTCGAGCGCCGTGGTCGGCTCGTCCGCGATCAGGAGCTTGGGCTCGCAGGCGATCGCCATCGCGATCATGACACGCTGCTGCTGGCCGCCCGACATCTGGCTCGGATAGGCATCGATTTTGACCGAATGGTCAGGAATCCCGACCTCTTCCAGCAGTTCGAGCGTGCGGGCGCGCGCCTGCCTGGCGTTCATGCCCATGTGCCGGCGCAGCACTTCAGCGATCTGGTAGCCCACCGTGAACACCGGGTTGAGCGAAGACATCGGCTCCTGGAAGATCATCGCGATGTCCTTGCCGCATAGCTGCCGGCGTTCGGCGGGCGGGAGCGCGAGCAGCTCGCGGCCGTCGAAGTGCGCGCGCGAACCGGGATCGATGATGGTCGTATCGAGCGGCAGCAGGCCCATCACCGCCAGCGAACTGACCGACTTGCCGCTGCCGGATTCGCCCACCAGGGCGACCGTGCTGTTGCGCGGCACGTCGAAGGAGATGCCCTTGACCGCTTCGACCGTGTTCTTCCTGTCGACCCGGAAGGCGATACGCAGGTCGCGCACCTGCAGCAGGGGATGTTGGTGGTCCGTCATTTGAGCTTGGGGTCGAGGGCGTCGCGCAGGGCGTCCGCGAACAGGGAGAAGGCCGTCACCAGGAGCGCCATCGCGCTCGCGGCGGCCGCCAGCTGCCACCACTTGCCGAGGATGAGCTCGTTCTGCGCCTCGTTCAGCATGCTGCCCCAGGACACCACGCCGACCGGCACGCCGAAGCCGAGGAAGGACAGGATCACCTCGGCCTTGATGAAGCCGACCACCAGGATCGACATCTGCACCAGGGCCACGTGCGAGACGTTGGGCAGGATGTGGCCGAACATCCGGCGCGCGCTGGAAGCGCCGATGGCGTCGGCCGCCATCACGTATTCGCGCGCCTTGTGCTTGATGTATTCGGCGCGCATCAGGCGGTAGGGCCCGGTCCAGCCGGTCAGGCCGAGGATCAGGACGATGGTCATCACGCCCTTCTGCTGCAGCACCGCAGCCACGGTCAGGATCATCAGGATCGAGGGGATCGAGGTGAAGATGCTGTAGAACCAGTTGAACAGGTCGTCGACAACACCGCCGTAGAAGCCCGACAGCGCCCCGAACAGGGTGCCCAGCGCCACCGCCACGAAAGCCGCCACCAGCCCCACCACGATCGAGGTCTCGCCGCCCTTGATGGTCTTCTTGAGGATGTCGTGGCCCCACTTGTCGGCCCCGAAAGGCAGCGTGGTCGCCTTTTCCACCGGCGGATGGCTGGCGCGGACCTGCGCCCTGAGCTCCGCCAGCTCCTGCGCCAGCGGGTCGAAGGCGTTCGGCGGCGTCTCGCGCGGCAGCTGGGCTGCGGCCAGCGCCCGCGCGCCCGCGTCGGCGCCGACAAAAGTCGGCGGCGCATAGTTGACCGCCACCTCTTCTTCCCAGTCGGCGGCGATCAGGCCGGCACTGGACAGCACCAGCATCAACAGGAAACCCAGCACCACCGCCAGCGCGCCCATGGCGACGCGGTCGGCGCGCAGGCGGCGCCAGGCCAGGGCCCACAGGCCAGGCGATTGCATGCTTCCGTTCATTTCAGCTGCACCCGCGGATCGACGGCCTGGTACAGCAGGTCGGCCAGCAGGTTGAACACCATGGTCGCAGCGGCCACGTAGACCGTGATCGCCTTGATCACCGGGAAGTCGCTGCGCTCGACCGCCAGGATGACTTCGCGCCCGATGCCCGGGATGCCGAAGAAGCGCTCGAGCAAGAAAGCGCCGATCAGCAAGGCCGGCAGGTTGGCCATGACATGGGTGATGATCGGGATCGCCGCATTGCGCAGCACGTGCACCCAGACCACGCGCCGTTCTGGCAAGCCCTTGGCGCGCGCGGTGCGCACATAGTCCTGCCCCACTTCGTCGAGCACGAAACTACGATACAAGCGTAAGGTCGGCGCGATCGACACAGCGAGGCCGATGATGATGGGCAGCAGCGCATAGCGCAGCAAGTTTTCCCCTAAGCTGTTGCCCCAGCCCTGCACCGGGAACAGCCCCAGCTTGTAGGCAAACAGATACTGGAACACGATGATGTAGACCAGGATCGAGATCGACATGCCCACCGTGCAGGCCACCATCACCGCGCGGTCGGTCAGCGAGCCGCGCACGAAAGCGATGGCCAGCGCCAGGGCGATGCCCAGCACGGTCTCCAGGATGGTGAGCGGCACCAGCACGGTCAGGGACGGGCCCAGGCGGCTGGAAATGATGTGCGATACCGGTTCACCCGTGCTCCAGGCGTTGCCGAAATCGAAAGTCAGGATCTGCTTGATGAAGATCCACAGCTGCACCGGCCAGGGCTGGTCGGTGCCGAGCTGGCGCCGGATGTTCTCGATGGCGGCGGTATCGGCCATCTTCCCGGCCAGCAAGTAGGCCGGGTCGCCGCCGACCCAGTTGAACAGCAAGAACACCAGCAGTACCACCCCGAGCATGGTCGGCAGCATCTGCCACAGCCGGCGGACGATAAAACTCAGCATGTGACTCCTGGATGGTTGAACCCGCCTATTTTGCCGTCATGTCGGCTTGCCATGACAGGGACGGGCCATTCCTTTTCATCGCATCGTCATAACCTGGGAAATACTCAGTCCTGCCGCAGGCGGCGCTGCTTCACGGCCTCGGCCAGTCCTTCCAGCACCCCGATGCTGGTTTCCCAGTCGATGCAGCCGTCGGTGACCGACTGGCCGTAGGTCAGTTCCTTGCCCGGCACCAGGTCCTGGCGGCCGCCCACCAGGTGCGACTCGATCATCACGCCGACGATGCGGTCGTCGCCCGCCGCGATCTGCGAGGCGATGTCGGCGCACACCGGCACCTGGTTCTGCGGGTTCTTGCTGCTGTTGGCATGCGAGGCATCGATCATCAGGCGGCTGGCCAGGCCGTTGGCCGCCAGCTGCCTGCAGGCCTCTTCCACGCTGGCCGCGTCATAGTTCGGCGTCTTGCCGCCGCGCAGGATGATGTGGCAGTCCTCGTTGCCGGAGGTCGACACGATCGCCGAATGCCCGCCCTTGGTCACGGACAGGAAGTGGTGCGGCTGCGAGGCCGCCTTGATCGCGTCGGCCGCGATCTTGATGTTGCCGTCGGTGCCGTTCTTGAAGCCGACCGGACAGGACAGGCCCGAGGCCAGCTCGCGGTGCACCTGCGATTCGGTGGTCCGGGCCCCGATGGCGCCCCAGCTGATCAGGTCAGCGATGTACTGCGGGCTGATCACGTCCAGGAACTCGGTGCCGGCCGGCAGCCCCATCTCGTTGACGTCGCGCAGCAGCTCGCGCGCCATGCGCAGGCCGTCGTTGATGCGGAAGCTGTTGTCCATGTAGGGGTCGTTGATCATGCCCTTCCAGCCGACCGTGGTGCGCGGCTTCTCGAAATACACGCGCATGATGATCTCGAGCTCGCCCTTGAACCGGCGGCGCTGCTCGGCCAGGCCGCGCGCATACTCGAGCGCCGCCTTCGGATCGTGGATCGAGCACGGGCCGACCACCACCATCACGCGGTCGTCCTGGCCGTGCAGGATGCGGTGCAGGGCAACGCGCGCGCTGGCGGCGGTCTGCTCGGCCGCCGGGGTGACCGGGAACTCGCGGATCAGGTGCGCGGGCGGCGTCAGTTCCTTCATTTCGCGGATGCGTAAATCGTCGGTGCGAGGCATGCTGTACTCCGTATCTGGTCTGGGCTGGGCTGGAAATAAAAAAACCGCCATCGCTGGCGGTTTGTCTGGATTTGCGTCGGACTGTTCTTGAATCGCGTGAACCTGCCGCTACTCCACCGCCAAGGGGCTGGAATGGCTAAAGTAAAAGTAGCAGGTAAAGAAAACGTGCTGGCGCATGGAAAATCCGTGATGGTCCGGAGACCTGGTCGACTGACTATAACGCCATTGTGTAACGCTTGGCAAGCCTTTTCCGGGAGGCTCTGTCGCAGCCTGCCCCCAGCCTCGATCGCTTGCGCGCAGCCCGGCATGCGGACTGGCATCGGCGGATTTGTCGACCGGTTGCGGGAATCCTACAGCTGTTCCCTACCTTTCCGCGCACCTTGATCGGGATCAGTCGCCGTTCATCCAGCGGTGCAAAAGTCGATGCAAGCCCCCGACTGCTTCGCGCCGTTCTTGTGTTCTCGCAAGAAAAGTCGTTTAGGAACTTGATTGTACTCAACAAAGGCCGGCGCGAAGACAGCGGGAACAATCCCAACCACTGGAGTCCGGACATGACTGAAACCCTGCTTTCGCGCGCCCTGCGGCGCATCTTTGCCGGCGGCGGCGCCGTCGGCCTGTTGTCAGTCGGCTTTCCCCTGCTGGCGGCGGCCCCTCACGTGGCGGCACAGGAGGCGGCGCCCACACCCGTTGCCCGCGTCGAGATCACCGGTTCGAACATCCGCCGCGCCCAGGCCGAAACCGCCTCGTCGGTGCAGACCGTGAACCGGGCCGACATCGAACGCTCGGGCAAGACCACGGTCGCCGAGCTGCTGCAGACGCTGGCGGTCGACAACTCGGGCTCGGTCCCGTCCAGCTTCGGCGGCGGCTTCGCCGCCGGTGCGTCCGGCATTTCGCTGCGCGGCCTCGGCACCGCCTCGACCCTGGTGCTGCTCAACGGCCGGCGCATGGCGCCCTACGGGCTCGCCGACGACGGCCAGAAGGTGTTCGCCGACCTCAACGTCATTCCCACCGATGCCGTCGAACGGGTCGAGATCCTGAAGGACGGCGCCTCGGCCATCTACGGTTCCGACGCCATCGCCGGCGTGGTCAACATCATCCTGCGGCGCGATTTCACCGGCAGCACGGTGCGCGCCCTGGCCGGCACCTCCACCGCCGGCGACGGCCAGCAATACAACGTCGCCGTCACCTGGGGCAAGGGCGACCTGGACACCGACCGCTACAACGTGCTGCTCAACTTCGAGTACAAGAAGACCGACGAAATCTGGAACCGCGAGCGCGGTAACCGCGACTGGGTCGGCAAGGCCGACCTGCGGCCCTGGGGCTACTCGGCCCAGGAGGGGCTGGGCGGCACCGGCGCCATCACCGGCAACAACGCCTCCGGCAGCGCCATCAACGGCAACGTGCGCAACCCCGACACGCTCGACTACTACAACCGGGGCAACCCGGCCGGGGCCGGCTTCACCCGCTTCTTCCCGGGGGCGGCCTGCAGCAACTTCACCAACCACCCGCAGGGCGACCCGGGCGGCGGCTGCCTGATCGATGCCGCCCACCTGTACAGCCAGATCCAGCCCGACCAGGAATACGGGTCGCTGTTCGGACGCGGCACCTTCAAGCTGAACAACGAGGTCGAGGCATATACCGAACTCAACCTCTACAACAGCCTGAGCCGGACTTCCACGACGCCCTCGACCATCAGCGCCAACCAGGGTTATCCGGGCGGCCCGGTCAGCGGCGCCGGCGCCGCCTTCGGGCCGACCCACCCGGACAACCCGTATTTCGGGCGCGAGGCGCGCTTGCGCTACCTCGCGGGCGACGTCGGCCCGCGCCGCTCGGACATCGAATCGACCTTCACCCGGGCGCTGGTCGGCGTGCGCGGCACCCATATCGGCTGGGACTGGGACAGCTCGCTGCTGTACTCCAGCAGCAGGGTCAGCAACGATCGCAACGGCTTCCTCCAGCGCGACGCCACCTTTGCCCTGCTCAACCCCACGGCGACCAACATCGCCACCGCCATTGCCAACAATCCCGGCTACCGCGCGCTGCCGGTCGGCACCGTGTGGCGCATCGGCGAGAACGCCTTCCTGAATTCCCCGGCCGTGTATGCAGCGCTGTCGCCGGAAATCTCGAACGACGCCAAGACCGAGATCGCCCAGCTCGATTTCAGGGCCACGCGCGAATTCGGCAAGCTGGCCGGCGGCCCGCTCGGGGTGGCGGTCGGCGCCGAATTCCGTCACGAATCGGCCGAGCTCGAGCCCACCACCGGCACCGAACGCGGCAACATCATCGGCCTCGGCTATTCGGCCTATGACGGCCAGCGCAACGTATTCGCCATGTACGGCGAAGTGCTGGCCCCCGTCTGGCCCGGCGTCGAGCTGACTGGCGCCATGCGCTGGGACCATTTCACCGACGTGGGCAATGCCTACACGCCGAAAGTCGGCGTGAAATGGACGCCGGCGCGCCAGTTCGCCTTGCGCGCCACCTGGGCGCGCGGCTTCCGTGCGCCGAGCCCGGCGGAAAACGGGGTCGGCGGCCTGGCCGCCTTCACCAACGCCTCCGACCCGGTGCGCTGCGCACTCGGCGTGCAGGTGGCCTGCAACCCGGCCAACATCGCGCTGATCACCTCGCCCAACCCGGACCTCGATCCCGAGCGCTCGAAGAGCTATAACGTCGGCATCATCTGGGACCCGCTGCCGCGCACCAGCATCTCGCTCGACTACTGGCAGATCAAGCGCAAGAACGAGATCAACCAGGAGCAGATTCCTGCCGCCATCCTTGCCGGGCGCGTCGCGCGCGATCCCACGACGGCCGAAGCCGGCATTCCGGGCGATCCCGGCGCCATCACGGCGGTGCTGGCCAGCTACGTCAACTCGGCCCAGACCAAGGTGCGCGGCCTCGACCTCGATGCCCGCCACAGCATGCCCCTGCCGAACGACCTCGGCAATCTGGTATTCGACGCCAAGTGGACCCACCTGTTCAAGTGGCTACGTACCGAGCGCGACGGCACATCGCAGGACTTCGCCGGCACCCACGGCAACTGCGACGTGACCAACTGCGTCGGCACGCCGGACAACCGGGCCAACCTGCGCGCCACCTGGGAGCGCAGCAACTTCCGCCTGTCCGCCAACGTGAACTACCGCGGCAAGATCGACAACACCCTGTTCAAGGACGATCCGGAAGGTTGCGCCAGCCATTTCGCCAACGGCAACGACGCACCGACCGACTGCGAACTGGCCTCGTTCACCACCGTAGACCTGGTGTTCCGCTGGAAGCCGCAGCAGAAATGGGAGGTGTTCGGCTCGATCCAGAACGTGTTCGACAAGGTCGCGCCACTGGATCCGCTGACCTACGGCGCCGTCTCCTATAACCCGCTCGACTATGCCGGCGCGGTGGGCCGTCTGTTCACCCTGGGAGCGCGCTACACGTTCTAAACCCGCGGCAAGCAGTGCCCGGGCAGGGCGCGCAATCGCGCCCTGCCCGGGCACTGCTGCGCGCCATCTTCCCCCATCCGGAGCCCAAGATGACCGAAACCATCCTGTTCCGCAGCCTGCGCCGGCTGTTCACCTGCGGCTCGGCGGCCGGCCTCGTGCTATGTGCGCCGCCCCTGCTGGCCCAGACCTCGCCCCCTGCCCTGCAGCCGCCCCCGGCCCCGACGGCGGCGCCGATGCAGCGCGTCGAGATCACCGGCTCCTCGATCCGACGCCTGGCCACCGAGACCTCGCTGCCGATCACGACGATCCGCGCGTCCGACTTCGCCAAGCAGGGCCTGGCCACGGCGCAGGAAGTGCTGAACGCGATCCCCATGAACCAGTCGTCGGAAGGCTCGACGGCGGCGGTCGGTTCCGGCACCGGCGGCCGCGCCACCGCCGACCTGCGCGGCCTGGGCGGCGACAAGACCCTGGTGCTCCTCAACGGGCGGCGGCTGGCGAACCACCCGTATTTCGCCGATTCGGTCGACCTCAACATCATCCCCGTGGCCGCGCTGGAGCGGGTCGAGGTGCTGCGCGACGGCGCCTCGGCGATCTACGGCACCGACGCCATCGGCGGCGTGATCAACTTCATCACCAAGCGCTCGGTGGAAGGGGCGGCGCTGGTGGTCGAGGCCTATGAACCCTATGCCCAGGGCGGCGGCCACGAACAGCGCCTGAACCTGTCCGGCGGCTGGGGCGACCTCGAACGCGACGGACTCAGCATGTGGGGCGTGATCGACTGGCACCAGCAAAGTGCGCTGCGCGCAACCGATCGCAGCTTCTCCAGCACCGGCATCCGGCCCGAGCGCGGCATGTTCGAGGTCAGCGGCACCACCTTCCCCGCCAACTTCTTTTCCGACAACGGCGTGACCGGCAACCCGTATGCTCCGGCCTGCCAGCCGCCCGACTCGGTGGCGCTGCCGGGCGAGCCCCTGTGCGCCTTCGACTACACCCGCTTCGTCGACAACATCCCCAAGACGCGCCAGTTCAGCGCCATGGCCCGGCTCAACAAGAAATTCGGCGCGCACACGGCCGGCCTGGAATTCGTGCACGGCCGCAGCACCAACGAGGCCCAGGTCGCGCCGCCGCCACTGTCCGGCATCGGCGTGACCATGACGGGCGACAGCCCCTTCTATCCCGGCAACGGCATCGTGCCGGCCTTCCCCGGCCTGAGCGGCGAAGCGCTCGACATCTCCTGGCGGCCGCTCGAGACCGGCCGGCGCAACAACTTCGATTCCAGCATCACCGACCGCCTGCTGGCCAGCCTCGAGGGCACGCTGGCCGGCTGGGACTACAACACGGCGATCTCCTACTCGCTGGGCAAGGCGAAGAGCATCTTCAATGGCGGCTACGTCATCGACCAGCGCATCATCGACGGTGTCGCGGCCGGCATCCTGAATCCCTTCGGCCCGCAGAATGCGCAAGGGGCCGACTACCTGCGCAACTCGATCCTGTCCGGCGAATACCTGCATGCGCGCATCCACAGCGCGGCGGTGGATGCGCGCGCCAGCCGCGAGCTGATGACGCTCCCCGGCGGCCCGCTCGGCTTCGCCATCGGCGCCGAATTCCGGCGCGACCGCGCCAAGTATTTCGTCAACCGCGAACTGGCCTCGCAGGCTTCCAGTTCGGGCTCGGCCGACGCGCAGGACCAGTCCGGGGCGCGCAGCATCTGGGCCCTGTTCAGCGAGGTGAACGTACCGATCATGAAGGACCTCGAACTCAACGTCGCCGCGCGCTACGACCACTATAGCGACGTCGGCGGCAGCTTCAACCCCAAGGTGGCGCTGCGCTGGCAGCCGACCCCGCAACTGCTGCTGCGCGGCTCCTTCAACAAGGGCTTCCGCGCGCCGACGCTGTTCGACCTGTACTGCCCCCAGACCACCACCAACAGCTCGGACACCTACGACGATCCTGTGCTCTGCCCGAACGGCGTGCCCGCGCCCGGCGCCAACCCGAACATCGCCTGCGGCCAGCAGCAGTTCGTGCGCGGCGGCGGCAATCCCGACCTGTCGCCGGAACGTTCGCGCACCTACAGCGCCGGCATCGTGGTCGAGCCGGTAAAAAACCTCACGTTCTCGCTCGACTACTGGAACATCCGCCTGAAGGACCAGATCAGCGAGCTTGCCGAGCAGACCCTGTTCAGCAACTTCGACAAGTACCGCAACCTGTTCGTCTACGACGCGGCCGGCACCAGCCTGCTGTACGTGCTCGCCATCACCGACAACCTCGGCGAAGTGAAGACCCGCGGCGTCGACCTGTCGGTGGCCTACCGCATGCCGCGCACGCGCTTCGGCAATCTCAGCGTCAACCTGGACGGCACCTACGTCAACAAGTACGACTACCAGAACGAGCCGGGCGGACCGTTTACCGAGAACGCGGAACGCTATGCCGACGCCACCCCGGTCTTCCGCTGGCGCCACAACCTGCTGTTCACCCTGGCCCGCGGCGACTGGAGCTTCAACCTGGTCAACCGCTTCATGTCGCATTACACCGACCAGAACACGGCGGTGGCGCCGGAATTCTTCAACAAGGTCGGGCATTACTCGACCTGGTCGCTCTCGGCCACCTACACCGGCAACAAGAAGGCCGAGCTGACGGCGGGCATCAAGAACCTGTTCGACGAAGAACCGCCTTTCACCAACCAGGTCACCAACTTCCAGCTGGGCTACGATCCGCGCTACACCGACCCGCTCGGCTTCACGATCTATGCGCGCGTGACCTACCGCTTCTGACGGCATGTACGGACGAAAAAAAAGCCGGCCCGCGTTACCCGCGGGTCGGCTTTCTCTTGCCGGTGGCGCGCGTCAGGCGGTGCCGCCCACGGTCACGCCGTCGATGCGCAGGGTCGGCTGGCCGACGCCGACCGGCACGCTCTGGCCTTCCTTGCCGCACACGCCCACGCCCGAATCCAGGCGCATGTCATTGCCGATCATCGAGATATTGTTCATCACTTCCGGGCCGTTGCCGATCAGGGTCGCGCCCTTCACCGGATAGCTGATCTTGCCGTTTTCGATCATGTAGGCTTCGCTGGCCGAGAACACGAACTTGCCGTTGGTGATGTCGACCTGGCCGCCGCCGAAATTGACCGCATACAGGCCGTTCTTCACCGAGGCCAGGATTTCTTCCGGATCCTTGTCGCCGGCCAGCATGTAGGTATTCGTCATGCGTGGCATCGGCAGGTGGGCGAAGGACTCGCGGCGCGCATTGCCGGTGACCGGCATCTTCATCAGGCGCGCGTTCATCGTGTCCTGGATATAGCCCTTCAGGATGCCGTCCTCGATCAGGGTCGTGCACTGGGTCGGGTTGCCTTCGTCGTCCATGTTGAGCGAACCGCGGCGGTCCTGCAGGGTGCCGTCGTCGACCACGGTCACGCCCTTGGCCGCGACGCGTTCGCCGATGCGGCCGGCGTAGGCCGAGGAACCCTTGCGGTTGAAGTCGCCTTCCAGGCCATGGCCGACCGCCTCGTGCAGCAGCACGCCGGGCCAGCCGGGGCCGAGCACGATGGTCATCGGGCCGGCCGGCGCCGGACGCGCCTCCAGGTTGACGCAGGCAGATTTCACCGCCTCGGTCGCGTACTTGTCGAGCAGTTCGTCGCTGAAATAACCGTAGTCATAACGCCCGCCGCCGCCGGAGGAGCCGACTTCGCGGCGGCCGTTCTGTTCGGCGATGACGGTGACGGACACGCGCACCAGCGGGCGGATGTCGGCCGCCAGCACGCCGTCGCTACGCACCACCAGCACCACGTCGTATTCGCCGGCCAGGCCGGCCATCACCTGCACCACGCGCGGATCCTTGGCGCGCGCCATCTTTTCCACGCGTTCCAGCAGTTTCACCTTTGCCGTCGCGTCCAGCGAAGCGAGCGGATCGTGCGGCAGGTAGAGCGAGCGGCCGCCGGTCGGGCGCGCCGCGCTGGCGATCTTCACCCGGCCAGCGCCCGCGCGGGCAATGGTGCGGGTAGCGGCCGCCGCGTCCAGCAGCGCCGCTTCGGAAATGTCGTCGGAATACGAAAAGGCCGTCCGGTCACCCGACACGGCGCGCACGCCGACGCCCTGATCGATCGAGAAGCTGCCGGTCTTGACGATGCCCTCTTCCAGGCTCCAGCCTTCGCTCTTGGTAAACTGGAAATACAGGTCGGCGTAGTCGACCTTGTGCGTGAACATCGAGCCCAGCGCATTGAGCAGCTTGCCCTCGTCGAGGCCGAATGGCGTCAGCAGCACGTCGCGTGCGACAGCCAGGGAGGAAAGGTTCGGTTCGAATGGTTTCATTTTGCGGTCGGTCGTTCGTTTGGAAAGTCCATTTTGCCATATCCGGACACTTCGTACCGGACACGAGACACGGTTCGGCAGAGCCGGCCGCCAGACGCGAACCGGCAAGCTACAGCTTGCGGTGCTTCAGCGCCGGCAGGCTCTCGCGCACGCCCTTCAGGAAATCCTCGTCGAGGGTGCCGCCAATGACGCCCTCGCCCTCGCGCAGCACCGCCTTCACTTCGCCCCAGGGGTCGACCAGCATGCTGTGCCCGAAGGTGCGGCGGCCGTTCGCATGCAGCCCCCCTTGCGCCGAGGCCAGCACGTAGCACTGGTTCTCGATCGCCCGTGCGCGCAGCAGCACCTCCCAATGCGCCAGGCCCGTGGTGTGGGTGAAGGCGGCCGGCACGATGATCAGGGCGCACTCGCCCATCGCCCGGAACAGCTCCGGGAAGCGCAGGTCGTAGCAGACCGACAGGCCGACCCGGCCGAACGGCGCCTGGAAGCTGCCCACGCTTTCCCCCGGCACGATGGTGCGCGCCTCGTCGTAGGACTCGCTGCCCTTGTTGAAGCCGAACAGGTGGATCTTGTCGTAGCGGCTGACCGGCTTGCCCTTCGGGTCGTAGACCAGGGTGGTGTTGAGCACCTTGCCGTCCACCTGCGATACCAGCGGCAGCGTGCCGCCCACCAGCCAGATGCCGTGCTCGCGCGCCAGCTGCGCCATGCAATCCTGGATCGGGCCGGCGCCCTCCGGTTCGGCCTGCGCCACCTTGTCGCTGTCGCTCATGCCCATGATCGGCCAGTACTCCGGCAGCGCCACCAGCTGGGCGCCGTCGTTCGCGGCCTGCGCCACCAGCCGGCGCGCGGTCGCCAGGTTGTCTTCCACCCGCGGGGTGGACACCATCTGCACTGCGGCTACCTTGGTCATGTCCTTGTCACTCCTTCTTGGCATTGGCGCGTCCGCCAGCCTGGGCCTGGGCCTTGGCCTGGCTTGGCGCCGGCGTGGGATTGTCGATCTTGGTGATGGTCGGGGACCGCCACGGTCCGGAAATCTGCATCTGGTAAGTCAGCGCCTTCATCACCGGCGCGCGCAGGAACAGCTGCGCCAGGTAACTGCCGATCCCGACGATCGGATTCACCGCCAGGCCGTACACCAGCGGCCCGGTGCCGAGGTTGAATTCGGGGATCACCACCACCCGCAGATTGGTCGTCTCGTGGGCGATGTCGGCAGTGCCGTCCATCAGGATGGTTGCCGCCACCCCGTGCATCTTGAGGTTGTCGGTACGCAGCACGCCACGCTGGATCAGGGCATTGGCGCTGATGCCGTCGAAGGCCAGGCCTTCCGAGAACACGTCGTGGAAGTCGAGCTTGAGCAGGCGCGGCAGGGCCTGCAGGCTGAGCACCCCGAGCAGCTTGGCCGCGCCCGGATCCTGCTTCAGGAACTGGCCCGATTCCACGTTCATCTCGATCTGGCCCGACAGGCTCGGGATGTCGAGGTCGTACGGCAGTCCGCTCCAGGAAATATCGCCCGACATCTTGCCCTTGCCACGGCGCAGGGTCTCGGGGAAGCCGAGCCGGTCGAGCAGCTTGCCGGCGTCGTCGATGTCGAGCATGAAATTCAGGCTGGTGTTGCTGCGCCCATCCTTGTACAACCAGCGTCCGTTGGCCTTCAGCTGGCCGTCCGGGTTGTCGAGGCTGAGGCGGTTGATGCGCCATTCGCGCCCGGCCAGCGCCTGCACATTGCTGGCCTGCAGTTCGAGGCGGCCGAGACGCTTGTTTGCGAGCTGGAACTGTTCGGCCACGATGTCGAGCGAGGGGATGGTGGCGCTGGCGCCGCGGTTCGATTCCAGCAGGTGCTTGACCTCGGCTTCGCTCGACTCCGGAATCACCAGCGAGGCCAGGCGCGCGGTCACCTTGCCGACACCCTGCCCCCCGCCCGTCTCGGCCCAGGTCACGTAGCCGCTCGCATGGCGCGAATGCAGGTTGGCCTGCCAGGTATTGGCCAGGTGGGTGGCGCCCAGCACCACGTCGGCCATGCGGCGCTCGCCGATGGTCAGTTCGCCCACCCGGCCGCCGATCACGGTCGGCATCAGGTACTGGGCAAACCCGGCGCCGCTGCTTCCTTCTCCGGCTGCCTCCGAGCCCTCGCCCGCGATCGCCTTGCCGGCCGCGATCCAGCCGTCCGCGTTCAGCGCGCGCATGTTCACATGGATCATCATGCCGCTGTCCGGCACCGGCGCCGGCACGTTGACGCCGATGCCGCCGCGCAGCACGGTCCAGGGCGCGCGTCCCGTCTTCTCGCGCAGGTAGCGCGCCGCCACGCCCTCGCCCAGCGCGACGCGGATCTCGTCGCGCGCCACGCCGCCCACAGTCGGTTCGCCGGCGAGCACGAAGCGCAGCGGCAGGCTGTCGGCCTCCGGCTTGTTGAGCGGCACCGGCAGTTCCAGTCCCAGGCCGGCCAGGTTCGATTCGAGGGTGACGGTGCGCCGTCCTTCGCGCACCACCACGCTGCCGGTATACGGCGTGCTGCCCGAAAGGCGCTGCGCCAGCCGTCCCAGCGCCGGCGCCGGTGCGGTGCGGCGCATGCCTTCGGCGTTCAGCGTGCCGTGCAGGCGGATCGCGATGCTGCCGTCCTTCTGGGTGCCGCCGGACAGGCCCAGCGGCCCGCCCAGGAAGCTGGCGCCCACGCCGTTCAGGGCGACGCCGCGCTCCCAGAATTCGATCTTCCCTTCCGCGGCCTGCAATGCCGGCAGTTCCGGGAACAGGCTGATGTCGTTGCCCAGCAGTTGCAGGCTGCCCTGCACCTTCGTCTCGGGCAGGTGCGCCAGCGGCATGCGCAGCCGCAAGCCCAGGCGCGCGTTGCCGCCCGCGCGGGTTTCGTCGGTGAAGTGGCCGATCCATTCCGGCACCGGGCTGGCCGCCACGTAGCGCAGGAATTCCTGCAGCGGCGCGGCAGCAACGCCGTCGATCTCGAGCATCATCTTCTCGTGCGCGCCCAGGTCGGGGATCACCGCTTTCACGTTGGACAGCGCCACGCCCATGGTGCGCAGGGTGTCGCCGCGGATTTCCATGCGCGCGCGGTCGAATTCGATGCGGCCGTTGATGTTCTCGGCCACCGGCCACTGCGGGGTGCCGTCGGGATGGCGGTGGCCAGGCGCGTACTCGAGGCGCGCATTCTCGAGGCGGCCGGCGACGTGGAATTCGCCGCGGGCGCGCTCCAGCACATTGCTGGCGCGGAAAGGGAAAGCGGCCAGGTCGCCGCGCAGGCGCAGGCGCGCATCGCGCAGGGTGCCGCCCTGCAGCGCGTCGCTCAGCCAGTAGCCCAGGTGCTCGGGGGTGGCCAGCGGCAGGAAGCGCCCGACCGAGCCGATCGCGAAGCCGTCGAGCGTGGCGCTGATGTCGGCCGTGCCCGGCCCCGCCCGGCCGCCATCCGGCAGCAGCGGCAGGCTGTGGCGCCCGGACAGCGTGCCCGACAGCGCCCCCTGCGCGAAGGACAGGTGCTCGACCTCGACCAGCAGCTGCTTGCCCGGGTCGAAATTCCAGCGCGCCTTCAGGTCGAGCCGGTCGAGCGGCATCGCGCTTTGCGCGAACCAGGCTGGCATGTGCAGGACCAGCGCGGTGGAGTCGACCGTCACGCTGCCGCCGTTCTGGCTGGCGTCGATGCTGCCGCTCAGGTTCTGAAAACCGGGGGTGGCCGGACGCGGCGGCATGGCCGGCTGGCCGTCCCGTGCCGGCTGAGCCGGGCGCGCCGCCTGCGCATTGATGGCCAGGCCGGCGACATCGCCGCGCAGGCGATAGCTGCGCAGCGCCGGATAGCGCCCTTCCCATTCGGCCGCCACGTCGAGCAGGCGACCGCGCGGGGCGTAGTCGAGCAGCATCTGGCGCTGCTGGGGCGGCAGCGGCAGGTAGCCGGCCAGGGCGGCCAGCGCGCCGATGTCGAGCTGGCGCGCGCTCAGCTCGCCGTATTCGGGCTTGCCCTCCCTGGCCGGGCGCCAGGTCTGTTCGAGCGTGGCGGGCGGCAGCGCGTGGCCGTCGCGGGTGGTGACGGAGAAATCGGTCAGTCTGATGGTGTGGCCGTGGGCGCCGAAGGTCGGCTTGCCTTCGTCCTTTCCCGGCAACATCTCCTCGCGCGCGGCCAGGCGTCCGGAGATGCGCGCCAGCTCGAGCGGCGCCAGGGTCGGGCCCAGGCGCGCGTTGACGTCGGCCAGGGCCAGGTCGGCGGTGAAGCCGGCCACCCTGGCCTGGTCGACGTTCAGCCAGGCGCGCACCGAACCGCGTCCGCTGGCCATCTGGAACGGCAGGTCGATGTGCTGCTTCCAGGCCACCAGGTCGGCGCCGTGCAGGTCGGCATACAGCTCGCCCTTCCAGCGCGCGATGTCCGAGGGGCGGGCGCCGAAACGGTGGCGGAAGCGCGCGCGCACGTCGAGCGGCTGGCCGAGCGCGCGCGGCGGGGTGGCGCGCAGCGCGAAGCGGTGGCCGCCGCCGAAGCGGTTCAGCAGCGCCAGGGTCACGTCGGAGAGGGCCAGGGTCGGCCTGCCGCGCAGCTCGTCGGTCCAGTCGACCCGGCCGCCGCGGATCACGATCTCGCGCTGGCGCAGCAGCCAGTCGGCGCCGCGCCCGTCGTCCTTTTTATTGGGGTCGAGCCGCACGCCGGCCACGCTGATGATGCCGTCGCGGCCGCGCCGCACGTCCAGCTGGGGACCGTTTACTTCGAGCGCATGCAGGCGCGGTTCCAGGGCGGCCAGGCTCCACCAGGACAGGGCCGCCGTGACCTTCGGCAGGGCCAGCAGCTGGCGTCCGCCGCGGTCGCTCAGGCGCACGTCGCCGAGCGTCAATACGGGATGGATGCCCTGCCACCCGGCTTCCAGGTGCGCGATGCTGACGCGGTTGCCGAGCGCGCGCCCGGCGGCCGTTTCGATGTCGCCTTTATACAGGTCGATGTTGGGCAGGATGGCGTAGCGCAGCGCCAGGAACAGCAGCGCCAGGCCGAAATACAGCAGCAGCACCAGCTTGATGGCAAACCCGAGGAAATGGTGCGAGGCCAGGTTCGCATAGCGGTAGCACGCGCGCAGCCGATGCCAGCGCACGCGTGCTCCCTCGATCGCTGGCCGGTGAACGGCCGTCGCCTGCGGGTCCTGGTTGTCCATCAAGGTACTCAAAAAGGCTCGCCGTACATGTGATTCTCTAATAACAGATAGTTGCAACAGCCGCGGCGTCTACCTTACCATCGTGCTGACCTCTAGGCTCCCAGCAGCACGGCGGGCAATTCTACCGCACGAATGCCTGCCGGACGGCAAAAACCCACACCGGATCGACACCATGCACCCAGCTTCGCCGTCCGTACCTTCCCGCTTCCTCCAGCGCTGGCTCGGCGCCGACCCCGCCCGCCCCGCCCTGCTCGACGAGGCCTGCCGATTATCCCTGTCCAGCGTCGACTTCGGCGCCTTGTTGGCACGCGAGCTGGACGCTGGCCTGCCCCTGCCGCGGGCCATGCGGCGCCTGCGCAACCTGCTCGTATGCGGCCTCATCCGGCGCGACCTGGATGGCCTGGCCGACCTGGACGAGGTGGTCACCGCCATGACCCGCTTCGCCGACTTCGCCATCCGCACCCATACCGAGGCCTTGAGCGCGGAACTGGTCGCGGCCCACGGCATGCCGATGGGCGAGGAATCCGGCCGGCCCCAGCAGCTCATGGTGCTGTCCATGGGCAAGGGCGGCGGCGGCGAGCTGAACGTTTCTTCCGACATCGACCTGATTTTCGTGTACCCCGAGGACGGCGAAACCGCCGCCGGCCCCGGCCAGCGCCAGCTGTCCAACCACGAATTCTTCGTGCGCCTCGGCCGCCGCCTGATTGCCGCCCTGTCGGAAATCATCGAGGATGGTTTCACCTTCCGCGTCGACATGGCGCTGCGGCCCAACGGCAATTCTGGCCCGCTGGCGGCCAGCCTGGCGATGGTCGAGGAATACCTCATTGTGCAGGGCCGGGAATGGGAGCGTTATGCCTGGGTCAAGGCGCGCGCGGTCACCGGCGACGCGGAGGACATCGCGGCGCTGGACGCGATCGTGCGTCCCTTCGTGTTCCGGCGCTACCTCGACTTCGGCGTGATCGATGCGATCCGCAACATGCACGCCCAGATCCGCGCCGAGGTCAAGCGCCAGGAGCGCCTGCACCCCGAGCGCAGCCACAACGTCAAGCTGGGCCGCGGCGGGATCCGCGAGATCGAGTTCCTGGCCCAGGTCTTCCAGCTGATCCGCGGCGGGCGCGACCCGGCGCTGCGCGAGCGCTCTACGCGGGCTACCTTGCGCCTGCTGGCCGAGCGCGAGCTGCTGTCCCAGGACACGGTGGCGCGCCTGCTCGAGGCCTATACTTTTCTGCGCAACCTGGAACACCGCCTCCAGTACCTGGACGACGCCCAGACCCACACCCTGCCCGCCAGCGAGGAAGACCGCCTGACGGTGGCGCAGATGATGGGCCTGCCCGACGTGGCGACCCTGCTGGCGCGGATGGAGGAACAGCGTACGTACGTGGCCGCCCAGTTCGACGCGATCTTCGCAGACAAGGCCGAGCCCGCTGATTCCGAGACCACGACCCTGGCCGACGACCCGGAAAACCGCGAAGCGATCGCGTCCCGCCTGCTCGAGCTCGGCTACGACGACCCGCCCGGTGCGGCGGCGCGCCTGGTCGCCACGCTGCAGGGGCCGCGCCTGAGCAGCCTGCCGGAAGCGAGCCGCGCCAGGCTGCTGGCGCTGGGCGACGCCGCCCTCGGCCAGATCGCCACCGTGGTGCGCGAGGCCGGGGTCGGCAGCCACGCCGCCACGCTCGGGCGCCTGCTCGACTTTTTCGAAGCGATCGCACGCCGTTCGGCTTACCTGGCGCTGCTGACCGAATACCCGCACACGCTCGAGCGCGTGATCCGGATGATGAATGCCAGCGGCTGGGCCGCCACCTTCCTGACCCAGCACCCGATCCTGCTCGACGAGTTGCTGGACGACCGCAACGAGGGCGCCGGCGACATGGGCCAGCTGGCGGCAAGCCTTGACGAGCAGCTGAACGCCGCCGCCGGCGACACCGAGCGCCAGCTCGACATCCTGCGCGAAGCCCACCATGCCCAGCTGTTCCGGTTGCTGGCCCTGGACTTGGCCGGCGAGCTCTCGGTCGAGCGCCTGGCCGACCACCTGTCCCTGCTGGCCGACACCATCGTCGGCGCCACCATCCGCCACGCATGGCGCGCAATCGCCAGCCGCCACTGCGAGGTGCCGCGCTTCGCCGTCATCGCCTACGGCAAGCTGGGCGGCAAGGAGCTCGGCTACGTGTCCGACCTCGACGTCATCTTCCTGTTCGACGACGATGACGAGATGGCGCCGTCCAACTACGCCAAGCTGGCGCAGCGCTTCATCACCTGGAATACGGCCCATACGGCGGCCGGCATCCTGTTCGACATCGACACCGCGCTGCGCCCGGACGGCGCCAGCGGCATGCTGGTGTCCACCGTGGCCGCCTTCGAGCGCTACCAGCACGAATCGGCCTGGATCTGGGAACACCAGGCCCTGACCCGGGCCCGCTTCTGCGCTGGCGACGCCGCCATCGGCGCCCGCTTCGAACGCATCCGCGACGCGGTGCTGCGCAAGGACCGCAGCAGCCAGGAACAGCAGCTCAAGGACGAGGTGCGCGCGATGCGCAAGCGCATGCGCGACGCCAACGTCAATCCTGGCGCCCTGTTCGACCTCAAGCAGGACGAAGGGGGGATGATCGACATCGAGTTCATCGTCCAGTACCTGGTGCTGCGCCATGCCTCCCAGTATCCGCAATTGACGGCGAACGCCGGCAACATCGCCCTGCTGAAGCTTTCCGGCGAGCTCGGCCTGATCGACCCCGGCCTGGCTGCGGAGGCGGCCAGCGCCTACCGCGCGATGCGGCGCCTGCAGCACCAGGTACGCCTGCAGGGCCAGGAAAAGGCCCGCGTCGATCCGCAACTGCTGGGCGGCCACCCGGACGCGGTGCGGCGCCTGTGGCAGGCCTGTTTCGGCGACTAATTACCCCTCTCGCATGCCTGCGCCAGATTGGTGCAGGCGCTTCTTCCTCATGCAAATTTTACTCACGGCGCACAGCCAATGTGCGCCGATTCTCTATTGACTTTCGGGTCAGAGATTTACATGGAGTAATTGTTGTTTTTTGTTCAGATGTGACCGCCACGTATATTGACATTGATCAACATGCAATGCTTTGATACAGGTGTGTATGCACATCGGCATTGCTGCCTACCCGTGGCATGCCCGCTCGCACAAGTTGCAATTTTTGAAAACATAAATCGCGTTTCGTCCAAAACGCAAAGATGGAGAACACATGCAACAACGAACCAAGATCGCGTTGGCAGTCGCCGTCGCCCTCCAGTCCATGGTTTCCGTCGCTCAGGCTCAAGAGGTCCTGCAGCGCGTGGAAGTCACCGGCTCGCGCATCCGCCAGGTGGACCTGGAAACCGCCCAGCCAGTCCAGGTGATGACCCAAGAGCAGATTCAGAAGACCGGTCTGGTCACTGTCGGCGATGTCATCAACAACATGTCGTCGGCCGGCTCCCCGGCATTCAGCAAGGGCGGCGCCCTGACCTCGAACCGCGAGAACGGCGGCCAGTACGCCAACCTGCGCAATCTGGGTGGCCAGCGTCTGCTGGTGCTGGTCAACGGCAAGCGCTGGAGCCAGTCGGTGGCCGGCTTTACCGACCTCTCGACCATTCCATCCTCGATGATCGAGCGTATGGAAATCCTGAAGGACGGCGCTTCCTCGATCTATGGTTCCGACGCGATTGCAGGCGTGATCAACATCATCCTGAAGAAGTCAATGGAAGGCGGGCAATTGAGCCTGTACACCGGCCGCAACGAAAGCGTCGCCGATGGCCGCAACAAGGACTTCTCGCTGAGCTATGGCGCCGGCAACGAGAAAGCCTCGCTGATGTTCGGCCTGTCGCACACGGAAGCCGGCGCGGTCTGGTCGCGCGACCGTGAATTCACCTCTTACTCGCGCACCTCCGAATTCCCGCTCGAAAACCTCGGTTCGGGCCCCTGGGGCCGTATCCGCCAGGTCAGCGCCAGCGGCGGCGCTACCGGCTTCGACAAGGTCCTGAACCACACCGGCGACCAGCAGAACCCGGGCCTTGGCCAGGATTCGCGCAACCCAGCCAACTATCACGACGTCGTGGCTGGCAGCCCGGTCCCGGCCGACCTGTACAACACCACCCAGCAGATGGTGTTCGCGATGCCGTCGAAGCTCACCACCATCTTCACCAAAGGTGAGATGGCGCTGCCGTACGACATGCGTCTGACGACCACGGCAATGTACGCCCAGCGCAAGGGCGTGTCGACCACCGCAGGCTATCCGCTGTCGACGACCTCGCAGAGTAAGTACCCGGTCTACATCGACAAGGACAGCTACTACAATCCGTACGGCAACCAAGTGGCTGGCGCCGGCAAGGGCCAGGATCTGTTCTTCTTCCGCCGCACCATCGAAGTGCCGCGCGTGACCGAGAACAACAACCGCACCCTGCACATCGATGCCACCCTCGAAGGCAGCTTCGAACTGCGTAGCCTGCCGTGGAACTGGAGCACGGGCTACAACTACAGCAAGGTCGACGGCAATTCGGTAGCCACCGGCAACCTCAACCTGCTGAACCTGAAGCGCGCCCTTGGCCCATCCTTCCGCAACGCCTCCGGCGTGGTTCAGTGCGGCACGCCGACCTCACCGGTCCCGCTGGCCGATTGCGTCCCATGGGACATCCTGGGCGGCCCCACGGCTTCGACCCCGCAGGCGTTGAACTACGTCATGTCGACCGGCGGCTATGAATTCGGCAGCACGGTCGAAAGCGCCACCGCCGACCTCAGCGGCGAGCTGTTCCAGCTGCCAGCCGGCGCGCTTGGCATCGCAGGCGGTATCGAGTACCGTACCGTGCGCGGCAAAGACCTGCCGAGCCAGTTCCAGCGCTCGGGCTATTCGACCGACCTGGCCGGCAACCCGACCACCGGCCGCTACACCGTGCGCGAGGCCTACGCCGAGCTGAACATTCCGATCCTGAAGAACCTGCCATTCATCGAATCGCTGTCGGCCAACCTGGCGACCCGCTATTCGGACTACAGCAACTTCGGTTCGGCCAACAACAGCAAGGCCAGCTTCACCTACCGTCCGACCAAGGACCTGCTGTTCCGCGGCACCTGGGCCGAGGGCTTCCGCGCACCGACCGTGGGCGATACCTTCGGCGGCGGCCAGCAAGCCTTCGACACCTACCTGGATCCGTGCGACACCGTGTACGGCGAAGCTGCGCGCACCCCGGCCGTCCTGGCACGCTGCAACAGCGGTTTCGGCGGCATCATCGGCACTGCGGCGGGCTTCCGCCAGCGCGGCCAGACCGGCACGCCAATCACGTCGAGCGGCGGCGTGCAAACCGCCTACCCGTTCAACGCAGGCGGCGGCAATGCCTTCCTGCAGCCAGAAACTGCGACCACCCGCACGCTGGGCGCGGTGTTCAACCCGTCCTTCCTGCCAGGCTTCTCGGCTGCCGTCGACTGGTACAGCATCCAGATCGACAACCGTATCGTGGGCGTGTCGGCGAACTTCATCCTGGGCGAGTGCTACACCCGTGGCCTGGCCGACTTCTGCTCCAGCATCAAGCGCGACCCGGCCACCGGCTCGATCATCGACCTGTCGCGCGGCAATGCCAACCTGGGCCAGATCAAGACCGAAGGCGTCGACGTCGAACTGCGTTACCGCCTGCCGCGCTTCTCGTGGGGCCAGGTCAACCTGCGCAGCGAAACCACCTACCTGGACGAGTACTCGACCAAGAGCTCCGCAACGGCGCAATGGATCGACTTCTCGGGCGAGTATGACCTGCACCGCTGGAAGTCGAACTTCACCGCCGACTGGTCGCAGGGCAACTGGAGCGCCACCTGGGGTGTTCGCTACATGAGCTCGGTACTGGACCAGTGCCTGAACATTCCTCGCGGCTGGCAGTGCAACGAGCCAGGTACCTTCCGTCCGGGTGCAACCTCGCCTGGCGCAAACCGCTTGAGCTCGCTGGTGTTCAATGACATCAGTGTCGGCTACAAGTTCGCCTGGAACGGCGACGTTCGCGTCGGCGTGAACAATGCCTTCGACAAGAAGCCGCGCTTCACTGTGCTGGGTGCAGCATCGTCGACTTTCGTGGATGCCGACCTGCCGATCGACCGCTTCTTCTACGTTCGCTACAACCAGGCATTCTGATCGCATAGTTAGCGGTATCCGCGCAATTTAATTGCGTAGCGAGCCCGTCCGGCGCAAGCCGGGCGGGTTTTTTTGTATTTGAACGAGAAATACACACATGTCAATAGTTACCTCAATCGTCTCCGTAAGTACACAATTTAGCAACAATTGAGGGTTTAACAACCCGGATTCCGTTGACAGTGGTGCATATCGAATGCTTTGATTGCTGACTTGAAAGTAAATCCTTTTAATAAATTGACTACTTTCAGGTGGTCGATAGACCCTTCCCCGGTGGCTGTGCTGCACGACGGCATGGCTGCGTTTTCACCCAAGGAGTTTGGCAACATGATGGAAAAAATCTTGTCCCAGTCGATCCGCGTGATCTGCCTGGGCGGCATGACCCTCGGCATGACCGCCGCGATCGCGCAGGAAGCTTCGCAGCCGCTGCAGCGCGTTGAAGTGACTGGTTCCCGTATCCGCCAGGTTGACCTGGAAACGGCACAGCCGGTCCAGATCCTGAACCAGGAACAGATTCAGAAAACCGGCCTGGTCACCGTCGGTGACATCCTGAACAACCTGTCGTCGGCCGGCGCGCCTGACTTCAGCCGCAGCGCCTCGCTGACCTCGAACACGGAACAGGGCGGCCAGTACGTCAGCCTGCGCAACCTCGGCTCGAACCGCCTGCTGGTGCTGGTGGACGGCAAGCGCTGGACCCAGACCGTTGCCGGCTACACCGACCTGTCGACCATCCCGTCGGCCATGATCGAGCGCATGGAAATCCTGAAGGATGGCGCTTCGTCGATCTACGGCTCGGACGCGATCGCAGGCGTGGTGAACATCATCCTGAAGAAGAACATGGAAGGTGGCCAGCTGAACCTGTACACCGGCGCCTTCGAAGAAGGCGATGGCCGCAACAAGGACTTCTCGCTGACCTACGGCGCCGGCAACGAGAAGGCGTCGCTGATGTTCGGCCTGTCGCACACCGAGCAGGGCCGCGTCAGCCCGATGACCCGCGAGATCACCGCGAGTTCCTACGGCCCGGGCCACTTCGGCGACGGCTTCGGCGCTTCGCCATGGGGCCGCATCACCCCGGTCAGCGCATCGGGCGGCTCGAACACCACCGCAGCCAACGGCGGCTTCAACCGCATCCTGAACCATACCGGCAACTGGGACGGCAAGGGTGTCGGCGCCAACTCGCGCGACCCGAACAGCTACCACGCTTACACCGGCATCAACGAGGACAAGTACAACTCGACGCAGGACATGGACCTGATGTCGCCGAACAAGCTCGACACCCTGTTCATCAAGGGCGAGATCGCGCTGCCGAAAGACATGCGCTTCAAGACCACCGCGATGTACTCGCAGCGTGACTCGAGCCGCCAGATCGCCGGCTATCCGCTGCAGTCGACCAGCCAGGCCAAGTACCCGGTCTACATCGACAAGGACAGCTACTACAACCCGTACGGCAACCAGGTACAAGGCGCCGGCCGTGGCCAGGACCTGTTCTTCGCCCGCCGCACCATCGAGCTGCCGCGCCTGACCGAGAACGAAAACCGCACCCTGCACATCGACGCGACCCTGGAAGGCGAATTCAACTTCCGTGACACCGCCTGGAACTGGGACATCGGCTACAACCACAACAAGGTCTCGGGCATTTCGCGCGACAGCGGCAACATCAACCTGCTGACCCTGAAGCGCGCCCTCGGCCCGTCGTTCATGAACGCCTCGGGCGTGGTCCAGTGCGGCACCCCGACCTCGCCGGTCCCGCTGGCTGACTGCGTGCCTTGGGATATCCTGGGCGGCCCGTCGGCATCGACCCCGCAGGCTCTGGCCTACGTCAACACCTCGGGCGCCAAGACCTACGGCTCGACCATCAACAGCGCCACCGCCAACATCGGCGGCGAAATCTGGCAGCTGCCGGCCGGCGCCCTGGGCGTGGCAGTCGGCGTCGAGCACCGCGAAGTCAAGGGTTCGGACGTGCCTGACCAGTTCTCGCAGTCGGGCTACTCGACCAACCTGTCGGGCCTGCCGACCTACGGCCGCTACACCGTACGCGAAGCCTATGCTGAAGTGAACATCCCGGTGTTCAAGGCCCAGCCTTTCGCTGAGCTGCTGAGCTTCAACCTGGCCACCCGCCACTCGGACTACAGCAACTTCGGCGTGACCAACAACAGCAAGGCCAGCTTCATGTACAAGCCGGTCAAGGACCTGCTGTTCCGCGGTACCTGGGCAGAAGGCTTCCGTGCACCGACCCTGGACGACCTGTCGGGCGGCGGTTCGCAGTCCTTCGACACCTTCCTGGATCCGTGCGACACCAGCTTCGGCGAGGCTTCGCGTAACTCGGCAGTGGCAGCGCGTTGCGCCAGCGGCTTCGCCGGCGTGCGTGCCACCCCGGCCGGCTTCCGCCAGCTGCGCCAGGCCGGCACCCCGATCACCAGCACCTCTGGCGATCAGTCGCTGGTCGCATTCGCTTCGGGCGCAGGCAACGCATTCCTGACCCCGGAAACCGCCGTCACCAAGACCGCCGGCTTCGTGTACAGCCCGTCGTTCCTGAGCGGCTTCAGCGTGGGCCTGGATTGGTACAACATCAAGGTCGCCAACCGCATCACCGCGATCGGCGCTTCCTACGTGGCCAACCAGTGCTACATCCAGGGCGATGCCAACTACTGCAGCGTGATCCAGCGTGACCCGGTCACCGGCCAGATCAACCAGCTGTCGCGCGGCAACGCCAACCTGGGCCAGATGGAAACCGAAGGCCTGGACCTGGCGATCAACTACCGCTTCCCGCGTAGCGCCTACGGCCAGTTCGGCCTGCGCAGCGAAACCTCGTACACCGACAAGTTCCGCACCCGCAGCAACTCGGCCAACGAGTGGAACGAGTACGCCGGCGACTACTTCTACAACCGCGTGAAGTCGAACAACTCGATCGACTGGGCGATGGGCAACTGGAGCGCCACCTGGGGCTTCCGTTACTTCAGCCCGGTCAAGGACCAGTGCTGGACCTCGACCGTCGAGTGCAACATGCCTGACGTCGAAACCGCTTCGTTCGGCACCGGCGCCAATAAGCTGGGCTCGGTCACCATCCATGACCTGAGCGTCGGCTACAAGACCGCGTGGGACGGCCGCATCCTGCTGGGCGTGAACAACGTCTTCGACAAGAAGCCGCGCATCGCCTACAGCACCCAGGCTAGCGGCGCCGCGGTCGACGTCGACCAGCTGCTGGACCGCTTCATCTACGTCCGCTACACCCAGAACTTCTAATGGTGTAGCGCGCGGAACCCGCAAGGGTTCCCGTGACGACAATGCCCGCCAGGCTAGCCTGGCGGGCATTTTTCATTGGGCGCGGGTATCATGGCGGATTGCGCAGAAAACGAAGACCCCCAATGGCAATCAAACTCAAGAACGACAAGGACATCGCCAAGATGCGCGTGTCCGGCCGCCTCGCCGCCGAGGTGCTGGCGATGATCAAGGAATACGTGGTGCCCGGCGTCTCCACCGAGGAGCTCGACCGCCGCTGCCATGAGTACATCCGCAAGGTGCAAAAGGCGACCCCGGCCAACGTCGGCTACCACGGCTTTCCCAAGACCCTGTGTACCTCGGTGAACGGCGTGGTCTGCCACGGCATCCCGAGCGACAAGGAAGTATTGAAGGACGGCGACATCGTCAACATCGACGTCACCGTGATCAAGGACGGCTGGCACGGCGACACCAGCCGCATGTATTTCGTGGGCGAGCCTTCGCCGCAGGCGAAGAAGCTGGTCGACACCACCTACCAGGCCATGATGGCCGGCATCCGCAAGGTGGCCCCGGGCGCGCGCCTGGGCGACGTCGGCCATGCGATCCAGAAGCTGGCCGAAGGCGCGGGCTTCTCGGTGGTGCGCGAATACTGCGGCCACGGCATCGGCCGCGTCTACCACGAAGAGCCGCAGGTGCTGCACTACGGCCGCCCGAACACCGGCCTGCTGCTCAAGGAAGGCATGACCTTCACCGTCGAGCCGATGATCAACCTGGGCGGCGCCGACGTCGACCAGCTGGAGGACGGCTGGACCGTCGTCACGGCCGACGGCTCGCTGTCGGCCCAGTGGGAGCACATGGTGGTGGTGACGAAGAACGGTTTCGAGATCCTGACGCCCTGGCCGGACGCCTGACCCCCATAAAAAAAACCGGCCGAGGCCGGTTTTTTTCATGCTGCTGCGCCGGGAATTACTTGGCGTTCATCAGTGCGACGGTGGTGTCCAGCATGCGGTTCGAGAAGCCCCACTCGTTGTCGTACCAGGACGAGACCTTCACCAGGCGGCCCGAGACTTTGGTCAGGGTCGCGTCGAAGTTCGACGATGCCGGGTTGTGGTTGAAGTCGACCGAGACCAGCGGGTCGGTGTTGTAGGTCAGGATGCCTTTGAGGGCGCCTTCCGAAGCCGACTTCATGATCTGGTTGACTTCGTCGACGGTGGTGTCGCGCTTGGCGATGAAGGACAGGTCGACGATCGACACGTTGATGGTCGGCACGCGGATCGCGAAACCGTCCAGCTTGCCGTTCAGTTCCGGCAGCACCAGGCCGACCGCGGCGGCGGCGCCGGTCTTGGTCGGGATCATCGACTGGGTGGCCGAACGGGCGCGGCGCAGGTCTTCGTGCATCACGTCGGTCAGCACCTGGTCGTTGGTGTAGGCGTGCACGGTGGTCATCAGGCCGGTTTCCAGGCCGATGGCGTCGTGCAGCGGCTTGACCAGCGGGGCCAGGCAGTTGGTGGTGCAGGATGCGTTCGAGATCACGGTGTCGGTCGACTTCAGCACGTCCTGGTTCACACCAAAGACGATGGTGGCGTCGACATCCTTGCCGCCCGGCGCCGAGATGATGACCTTCTTGGCGCCACCCTTCAGGTGGGCCGAGGCTTTCTCTTTGGTGGTGAAGAAGCCGGTGCACTCGAGCACCACGTCCACGCCCAGCTCGCCCCATGGGATCTCGGCCGGGTTACGCTGTGCGAACACGCGGATCTTGTCGCCGTTGACGATCATGTTGTCGCCTTCAACCGTGACGGTGCCCGGGAACTTGCCGTGCGCGGTGTCGTAGCGGGTCAGGTGGGCGTTCGATTCGGCGTTGCCGAGGTCGTTGATCGCCACGATCTGGATGTCTTGCTTCTTGCCGCCTTCATAGAAGGCGCGCAGGATGTTGCGGCCGATGCGGCCATAACCGTTGATTGCAACTTTGATCGTCATTGCTTAGCTCCTGATTATAGAAAAAAACTTTTCGTACCGCAGATAAGGCAGATAGCAAGCGGGCCGCCGTAAGGCAGCCCGCTGAAACACTTTACGCCGCGATGACGCCCTTGGCCTTGGCCACGACGTTCTCGACGGTGAAGCCGAAGTGCTTGAACAGCACCGGCGCCGGCGCCGATTCGCCGAAGGTGTCGATGCCGACCACCGCGCCTTCCAGGCCTACGTACTTGTACCAGAAGTCGGTCACGCCGGCTTCGATGGCGACACGCGGGATGCCGCGCGGGAGGACCTGCGCCTTGTAGGCGGCGTCCTGGCGCTCGAACACGTCGGTCGACGGCATCGAGACCACGCGGGCATGGATGCCCTCGCCCGCCAGCGCGTCGGCAGCCTTCATGGCCAGCTCGACTTCCGAACCGGTGGCGATCAGGACGACTTTTGCGTCGGCGGCGTCGCGCAGCACGTAGCCGCCCTTGGCCACGTTGGCGATGGTGGCGCCGTCACGCTCCATGAACGGCAGGTTCTGGCGCGAGAAGATCAGGGTCGACGGGCCGTCCTTGCGCTGCACTGCCGCGCCCCAGGCTACCTGCGATTCGACGGTGTCGCACGGACGCCAGTTGTCCAGGTTCGGGATCAGGCGCAGCGACGAGACGTGCTCGATCGACTGGTGGGTCGGGCCGTCTTCGCCCAGGCCGATCGAGTCGTGGGTGAACACGAACAGCGAACGGATCTTCATCAGCGCGGCCATGCGCAGCGCGTTGCGGCTGTAGTCCGAGAAGGTCAGGAAGGTCGCGCCGAACGGGATGAAGCCGCCGTGCAGGGCGACGCCGTTCTGGATCGCGGCCATGCCGAATTCGCGCACGCCGTAGTTGATGTGGTTGCCCGGAATGCCCGAGCGCACCGCCACCGATTCCTTCCAGTTGGTCAGGTTCGAGCCGGTCAGGTCGGCCGAGCCGCCCAGGAATTCCGGCATGCTCGGCGCCAGGGCCTGGATCGCGTTCTGCGAGGCCTTGCGGGTGGCGATGGTTTCCTTCTTTTCCACGCAGGTGGCGATGGCGGCGTCCAGCACGTCATTGAAGTTACCCGGCAGCTCGCCCTTCATGCGGCGCTCGAATTCGGCGGCCAGTTCCGGGTGCGCGCCGCGGTATTGTTCGAACTTGGCGTTCCATTCGGCTTCCATCTGCGCGCCGCGCTCTTTCGCGTCCCAGGCTTCGTAGATCTCGCCCGGGATGTCGAACGGAATCGGATCCCACAGCAGGTGCTGGCGCACGGCCGCGATTTCCTTGTCGCCCAGCGGGGCGCCGTGGACCTTGTCGCCGCCTTCCAGGTTCGGGGCGCCCTTGCCGATGATGGTCTTGCACATGATCAGGGTCGGACGGTCCGAGCCCTTGGCCTGCTCGATGGCCGCGGAAACGTCGGCCACGCTGTGGCCGTCGATCTGGCCGATCACGTTCCAGCCGTAGGCTTCGAAGCGCTTGCGGGTGTCGTCGGTGAACCAGCCTTCCACGCGGCCGTCGATCGAGATGCCGTTGTCGTCGTACAGCCAGATCAGCTTGTTCAGGCGCAGGGTGCCGGCCAGCGAAGCCACTTCGTGCGAAATGCCTTCCATCAGGCAGCCGTCGCCCAGGAAGGCGTAGGTGTAGTGGTCGACCACGTCGTAGCCCGGGCGGTTGAATTCATAGCCCAGCAGCCATTCGGCCAGCGCCATGCCGACCGAGTTGGCGATGCCCTGGCCCAGCGGGCCGGTGGTGGTTTCCACGCCCGGGGTGATGCCCACTTCCGGGTGGCCGGCGGTCTTCGAGTGCAGCTGGCGGAAATCGCGCAGGTCGTCCATCGTCAGGTCGTAGCCGGCCAGGTGCAGCATCGCGTAGTGCAGCATCGAGCCGTGGCCGTTCGAAAGCAGGAAACGGTCGCGGTTGAACCAGCCCGGATTGGCCGGATTGTGGCGGTAGTGCTTGTCCCACAGCGCGACGCCGATCTCGGCCATGCCCATTGGCATGCCCGGGTGGCCCGAGTTGGCTTTCTGGACAGCGTCCATCGCCAGCGCGCGGATCGCGTTGGCCATCAGGGTGGTGGTTTGCGTAGATTTCATGAGCGTACGGTGGTCTGGATTGGAAAGCGGTGGCGTGCAGCTAGGCCGTAACCCGGTATTTTAGCAGACCAAGGTGCTGCCGAATTAAAATGCAGGTTTTCCCTCTCCATAAAGAGCCGCATGCCCCGCTTTTATTGCCCCGCCCCGCTCGTGACCGGCGCCACCGTCGACCTGCCCGAGACCGTCGCCCACCACCTGCACGTGCTGCGCATGCAGCCGGGCGACGCCCTCACCCTGTTCGACGGCAGCGGCGGCCAGTATGCCGCCACCCTGGCCGACATCGGCAAGCGGCGCGCCAGCGCGCTGCTGGGCGCCCACGACCCGCTCGACGTGGAACTGCCCTATGCCCTCACCCTGGCGCAGGGCCTGCCGGAAGGCTCGAAGATGGACTGGATCATCGAGAAGGCGGTGGAGCTGGGCGTGGCGCGCATCGCACCGCTGGCGGCGCGCCGCAGCGTGGTGCGCCTGTCCGGCGAACGTGCGGAGAAGCGCCACCTGCACTGGGAAGGCGTGATCGTGGCCGCTTCCGAGCAGTGCGGGCGCAACCGGCTGGCGCAACTGGCCCCGGTCATCGACTTCGGGCGCTGGATCGCCACGCCCTCCTCCGCGCCGCGCATCCTGCTCAGCCCGCGCGCGACCACCTCGCTGGCCGACTGGGCGCGCGCCGAAGGCCCGCAGGCGCTCACCCTGATGGTCGGCCCCGAAGGCGGGTTCACCGGCGAGGAGGAAGATGCGGCCATCGAGGCGGGGGCGATCGCCCTGTCGGTCGGCCCGCGCGTGCTGCGCACCGAAACCGCGGCGCTGGCGGCGGTGGCGATGCTGAACGGGCTCTGGAACGGCATGTAATTTTTACCGTTTGGTAAAAAATCCTTGTTCGTCTATATATAGATAAAAAAAAACCGGCCCCTTGCGGGGCCGGTTTCATGCTGCCTGTTCTCGATTAGAACGAGTAGCGTGCGCCCAGGTACAGGCGGCGCGGGTCGAGGAAGGCGTTCGACTGGCCGAACTGGTACTTGCCGGTCGAGTTGACCAGGGCCTGGGCCGCGGTACCCGACTGCTTGTCCAGCACGTTGAACAGGTCGACGAAGAATTCGACCTTCTGGCTGCCGGCCAGCTTGTAGGTGTACTTCAGGCGCATGTCGAAGGTGTAGTACGACGGGCCGGTCTGGCTGCCGATCGAACCGGCCTTGATCCAGGTATCGGTCACACCGCCGAAGGTGTACTCGTCGTCCATCTCCGGCAGGTAGCGGCCGGACACCAGCTGCGAACGGGTGTACAGCAGGCCGCTGTTCCAGTTGAACACGCCGCTGATCTCGAGGCCATTGTCGAAGTAGTAGGTACCGTAGCCCTTGAACTGGTGCTTGATGTTGCCAGGCTGCGGACCGTAGGCGTTCGGCGCGCGCGGATCCAGCGCGACCCAGTCACCCTGGAAATCGGCGTTACTATCCGAGTTGGTATTGCCCTTGGCTTCGTTCCAGGTGTACGAGACCGAACCCATCCAGTTGTTGCGCTTGGCCTTGGTCAGGCTGACCTCGACGCCCTGGTAGTCACGCTTGCCGCCGGCCAGCGTGCCCAGCACGTAGTTCGAGTTCGGCTTCGACGAGTAACCGAAGTACGAGTACGGCAGGTAGAACGGGGAACCCGGACCGGCATGGCTTGGCACCGTGTTGTTCGGATCCGAATACAGCGCCAGGTCGTAGTCTTCCAGGATGTCGCGGGTGCGGCGCTTGGTGTAGGCAACCGACGCGGTCCAGTCGCGGCCGATGTTGGTCGCGTAGCCGAGCATGAACTCGTCGGTGTACGGCGTCTTGGTGGTCGGCGCGAACACGGCATCCGGCTGCTTCTCACCGCCGCGGGTACGGAAGGTCACCCAACGGTCGCCCACGAAGACCTGCTCTTCCTGCACCGGACCGGTCAGGTTGCCGGCGAAGTCCGACATGTTGGTGCGGATCGGGTCGTAGTAGCGGCCCAGGAAGCCCCAGATCTTGCTGCGGCCTTCGCCGGTCGGGTCGTACACCACGTTCAGGCGCGGGGCCAGCTTCCACTCGAACTTGGCCGACTGGTTGCCCTTCGAATCCTTGTGGGTCCACTCTTCGGCACGCACGCCGGCGCCGATGGTCAGGTTGCCCTTGGTCCAGGTATCCTGCAGGTAGGCGGCCTTGCCGGTCGCTTCCACGGTGTAGGGCGAGGATTGGGCTTCGCGGATGCGGTACAGGTTGACCTGGCCGTTCGGGTTGCCGGCGGTGCTGCCGAAGCGCATCGCGCGGACTTCCGGATCGCTGATGGTGCCATCGCGGTTGGCGTCGAGCAGACTGTAGAAGTAGGCACGGTCGGTGGCCGACGATCCGTTGATCGCGTCGATGATACGCGGGATGTCGCCGACGACGACCGGACGGCCGGTCCAGTTGGAGCTGGCGGCGGCGGCCTCGGTGAACGAGACGTTGCCTTGGGCCGCATTCATCGACTGGTACTGCGCCTTCTCGGCGCCGGTGTAGCGCGAGTCTTCGAAGTACTCGTTCTTCGAGGTCAGGAAACCGCCCTTGATGGTATGGGTGCCCGAGTTGGCGGTCTCCCAGAAGTACTCCGCGGTCAGGCCGATTTCGTCACGGTTACGTTCCGTGATCGTGTCGGTACCGAAGCCGCCCAGTTGCACCTGGCGCAGCGTGGGGGACGGCGGGGTACGGAACAGGATGGTATTGCGGGTCGACGGGTCGGCAGCGAAGTCCGACACTTCACCTTCATGGCGGAAGGCATACGCCGTCACGCGCAGGTTGTCCATGTCGCGCGAATATTGGACATTGTAGTTGTTGCCGCCCTGCTTGCGACGGGTGTCGCGGTTGTTCAGGGTAGTGGCGGTGGTGGTGCCGGTGGTCTCGGTCGGGTCGTTGAAGAACGAGGCCACCAGGCGGTCGTTCTCGGTCGCCTGCCAGGTCACCTTCAGGAAGCCCAGGCGGTCGTCGCGGTTGACGGTACGCATGAATTCGTTGGTGTCCGAGTTGACCACGTCGGTCTCGCGCGCCTTCTTCTGGTACGAACCGAAGAACCACAGCTTGTCCTTGATGATCGGACCGCCCAGGGTCACGGCCGCGTCGTAGGTCGAGAAGCCGGACGAGGTGGAGTTCTTGTAGTCGGCGACCAGGTTGTCGTTCTGGAGGTAGTAGTTGATCGAGCCGTGGTATTCGTTACCGCCCGACTTGGTGATCACCTTCGAGACCAGGCCCGAACCGCCCGCGTATTCCGCCGGGATGCCGCCGGTCAGGATCTGCTGTTCCTGGATGATTTCCGAGTTGATGTTCGAGCCGAAGGTGCCGGTGCTCGGGTCGGTGACGTCGACGCCGTCCAGGATGTAGACGTTGTCCGACGAGGAGCCGGTGGCGCCGCCGATGTCGGAATAGTTCACCCCCGATTTCGACGATGGGTTGCCGCCGGCCGAAGGCTTGACGCCCGGGACCAGCTGCAGGTAGCTCTGGTAGTTACGGCCGGTCGGCAGCGATTCCACCACGCCCAGGTTGAGGATGGTGCCCACGGTAGCCGAGGTGGTATCGACCTGCACCAGGCGCGAACCGGTCACGACGACCTGCTGTGCGCCCGGCGTGCCGGCGGCGTCGCCGCCGATCGAGTAGGCGACCAGCGGGTTCTGGTTCGAGACCACGGCGACGTTGGTGGCGGCGAAGTTCGAATAGCCAGGCGCGACCACTTCGACCTTGTAGTCGGTGGCCGGGTCGAGGCCGGCGATACGGACGGTACCATCCGCTTCGGTCGTGCCGGTCTTGGTGACCAGGCTGCTCGGCGAGCTCACGCGCACCGTGGCGCCAGCGACCGGCTTGCCCCCTGCGCCGGTGATGGCGATACGCAGGCCACCGGTTTCAGCGGCCAGGGCTGCGCCCATGAAGCACATGCCGATTGCGACCGAAATCGCCGAACGACGCAGCATGGTCGCCTTCGACGTTTGTTTTACCGTATGCAACATAACTCTCCCATTCCTATAGAAACTAATTTTTTTTAAAATCAGGGCATTGCAAGCGCAAAGCCCCGACGCACCGGCCGCGTTATTGCATTCACGGTCAGGCGCTTTCCTGCCCTGGGGATCCAACCTCTCTCCCGACTGGCAAAAAGAGGAATATTCATTCCTCGTTTCACTGGTTGTGCCAGCTCAACTTCCACATAGAATCACAGGCAAAGTTGTGCCGTCAATAATATCTGTTGGAAATATGCATACTTACAACACTCTTGGCTTCCTGACTATGGCTGTCGCATGAAAGTGCCTTTTTTGCGGCGATGCAGCATAGATTGTGCGACGAAAACGTCGAAATCCGGATAAAAACACGGCTTTTGGCGTCATTACAGAATTTACTACATGACAATACGGCCGTGCCGAATTTTATAAACTTTAGACGCAGCAATTATGCACAGGAGAAATATTCGCAAACTTGATCGATTTACGGCTTTTAGCGCTGAAATGGATTTTTCCGGCAATCGCTTACTGACGAAAAATTCATCTATGCTCTGCAATGGTGCATTCGATTCACGGGGAATAAAGGCGCCCACGGCGATAATGAAAGCGCTTCCGACTTGATGCCCTGCAACCGGGCCCCGTCATGGTGCAATTTTTGGGAAATAAAAAGCACAAGGCCGTGCCTGCATTTGCAGGACACGGCCTTGTCGTTTATGTGGTGCGATCAGAACTCGTACTGCGCCATGATGCGGACCGTGCGGCCGCCCTGGACGTTGAACGGACGCAGGTAGTTCGGGCTTGGGGTACCGGCAGCGGTTTCGCCGGCCTCCTCGACACCCGAGACTTCACGCTCGTTGAACACGTTCATGACGTCGATCTGGAACGTGGTGCCCTTCCATGCCTTCGGCTCGTAGGCCAGCTGCAGGCCCAGCTCCTTGGTCCAGCCCAGGCGGCCGCGGCTGCCGCGCGGGGCCGGCTTGCCGCCGCAGTAGAACGAGGCCGCGCCGTACTCCTGCGAGATGGTGTCCAGGTTGCCCGTGTAGTAGCCCAGGCAGTTCAGCGGACGGCCGCTCTGCAGCAGCACGTTGGCGCCGACGCGCCACTCCGGATGCACTTGGTAGGCGCCGAACAGCTTCAGGGTGTGGCGGCGGTCGTTCGGCAGGTAGCCGTAGGCGCCTTCCATCAGGCCCGGGTAATCCCAGTCCTGGCTGATGCCGGCATCGTCCTGGCCGATGTCCGACTTGACATAGCCTTCGGTATTGCCCTTGTTATAGGCGAGCACGTAGGAGCCCTGCAGGTTCCAGACGCCGTCCCAGGCACGCTCGAAGCTCAGTTCGAGCGAGTTGAAGACACGCTCCGGCTTCGGGAACTTCAGCGCCGCCGACGGGATCGTGACCGCGGTCAGGCCCTTGCCGTCTTCGAAGTCGATGTTGGCGGTCAGGTCCTTGCCCGGGTTGTACAGGAAGCAGTGGCCGATCGCCTCGGCCAGGATGTCGGCCCTGGCGGAATTGAAGCCGTTCGCGAGCGCCCAGTCGTAGGCGCCCTCGTTGTTGCACATGTCGTCCATCACGCTCTTGAGCTTGCGATGGGTGAGCTTGGCACCGACGGTCCAGCGGTTGCTGAGGGCCTGCTGCACGCCGACGATGAATTCGTCCTGGTACATCGGCTTGATGTTCGGGTCCACCACCGAACGCGGATCGCCCGCACTGCCGTTCGAGGACACCAGGCGCTGGCCCAGCTGGGCGCCGCGGCCCGGACGCTGGAACTTGTCGCCGCTGAAGGAGCCGTTGAACGCGTAGTAGTCGTAGTAGTCGAGCTCGGCGCCGGACAGGCGCACGTTGGTGTTCGACATGACCGGGATGTAGTAGCGGCCGGCGTTGGCGTAGACCTTGGTCTGCTGGTTGCCCTGCACGTCCCACGACACGCCCAGGCGCGGGGCCCAGGTGTTCTTCACCTTGATGAAGGTCTTGTCCTCGGCGTTCAGGTTTTCGAAGGACTCGTTGCGTACGCCGATGTTGGCGACCAGGTTCTTGGTGACCTGCCAGTTGTCTTCCAGGTACCAGGCCGAGTTCTTGGTGGTGAACGCGCCGCCGTTCTCGAAGTGGCGCGCCGAGATGTAGTCGATCGGGGCGCCGCTGTTGTTGACGTAGCCGTTGGCCAGCGCACTGCCCGGGTTCAGGGTGAAGATGCGCTCGACCAGGCCACCCGAGTAGAAGGTGCCGTCGACCACCTTGTACTTCTCGTTGTCCACGCCGAAGCGCAGGCCGTGGTCGCCCAGGTTCCACTCGGCGTCGATGCGCCATGCGCGGCGTTCGTCGTTCGCCTTCGGGTCGGTGATCTGGCTGGTCGATGCGCAGCCGTAGCGGGTCAGCGCATCGGTGCGGTCGTCGCGCACGTAGGGGCAGGCGGCCGAGGTGATGTCCGACTTGCGGTTGTAGCGGCCCAGGCCGGCCAGCGCCGACACCGTCAGGTCGTCCGTGACCCAGGAGGTGTACTTGGCGATGTAGTTCTCGCCGCCGGTGGTGTAGGTGTCCACGCCCAGGTCGGCGCCGCGCTGGGTGCCGTAGGGGACCGGCGAGACGTAGTTGTAAGCCTTGTCCTTGGCCTTGTCGCTGAAGCCCGTGAGCTCGAGGCGGTTGTCGTCGTTGATGTTCCAGTCGACCTTCAGCAGGTAGCGTGGCGTCGAGCTCTTCATCACCTCCTGGCGGCTGCTGTTGAAGGTCTCGCGCTCGATGTCGGCACCCTGCACCAGGCCGAATACGAACAGCTTGTCCTTGAACACCGGACCGCCGACCCAGACGTTGGCCAGCAGTTCGTCGGTGCCGCCCGCGTTCGGGGCCATGTACCACTGGCCGGTGGTCGGGCTGCGTTCCGGGTGCAGGCTGGTGCCGCGCAGCGATTCCGGGGTCCAGATCGCATTCGCGCCGCCGTGCCATTCGTTGGTGCCGCGCTTGGTGGTCACGCTCAGCACGCCGCCCAGCGAGCGGCCGTACTCGGGGCCGTAGCCGCCGGTCTTGACCTGCTGCTGCGCGATGCCCTCGAAAGGCACCTGGTTGAACGCCACGCCGTTCAGGTTGTTGGTGACGTTGAAGCCGTTGATGTAGTAGACGTTCTCGGTCGGCGATGCGCCGCCCAGCGAGGCCACGTTACCGGTGCGCAGCGCGGTGCCGCCGATCCGGCTGTCGCCGCGGGTCGCGCCCGGCGCCAGCAGGGCCACCGCGGTCACGTCGCGGGTCACCGGAATGCGGTCGATCGCCGCTTCGGTCAGGATGATCGAGGATTCCGGTGACTTGACGTCGATGCGCTGCAGGCGGCCGGTGACGACGACGGTGCTGGTGCCGCTGGCCTCGAAGTTGGCCGAGGTCCCCTCGCCGGCGCTGACTGCCACCTGGCGTTCCTCGAGCGTGCCGTCGGGACGCTTGGCGCGCACGGTATAGGTGCCCGGCGGCAGCATGGTCAGCTGGTAGTCGCCGTTCTGGTTGACGGTCAGGGTACGCGAGAGGCCGATCGACTTGTTTTCGATCGTGATCACGGTACCGGCCGCGGCGCGGCCGACGATGTCGCCGGCCGAGTTCGAGGCGGCCTGGGCGCTGCCGCTGGAGGCGAGGCTAGCGAGCGAGGCGGCAAATGCGATGCTCAACGCATGCGCCAACACTGTCTTTCTCAACATGGTGTGTCTTCCTTTGAATGTTGTCGACTGGATAAATTCAGAATGCCTGCCAGGTGACATTCTTGAACCACTCCATGACAGCACCTGGCTCATCAGGAGGTCAACCATCCAAAAAAGAAGAGAGAAAATGCATATACATACAAGACGTAGGCGGAGCTTTATGCGATTTTGGCGGTTTTATCGATAATTACCCGCTAGTCAGCTATTTTCCCCCGACAGGCAGTGAGATCCCGAGCGACGGCCGCCGATCACGCTTCCCCCACCGATGGGGGAGTTCAAGTGTTTGTTTTATGCAACATCGAACACCGTCCCTCATCCCCTCCATGCGGGTCAGCTCTTGGGTAAAATAGCGGATTGGCCGGCTTGGCCCCGGCCCTTCCCTTTCATTGTTGCATTGCCAGCAACCAGGTTTTCGACTCCTATGCTCCGAATCAGCGAACTCAAGCTTCCCCTCAATCATCCCGAACCCGCCCTGCGCGACGCCATCCTTGCCCGCCTCGGCATCCAGGCCGCCGACCTGGTCGATTTCACGGTCTTCAAGCGCAGCTACGACGCGCGCAAGAAGGCGGCGATCGTGCTGATCTACCAGATCGACGTCGATGTGCGCGACGAGGCCGCCGTGCTGGCGCGCCTTGCCAAGGACCAGCAGGTCTTTCCCTCGCCCGATACCGGCTACAAGTTCGTCCCCGCCGCCAAGCCGGCGCCCGGCACGCCGCGTCCGGTCGTGGTCGGGATGGGGCCCTGCGGCATGTTCGTGGCCCTGATCCTGGCCCAGATGGGCCTGAACCCGCTGGTGCTCGAGCGCGGGAAAATCGTGCGCGAGCGCACCGTCGACACCTTCGGCTTCTGGCGCAAGCGCAAGCTCAATACCGAGTCGAACGTGCAGTTCGGCGAAGGCGGCGCCGGCACCTTCTCGGACGGCAAGCTGTACAGCCAGATCAAGGACCCGAAGCACTACGGCCGCAAGGTGCTGACCGAATTCGTCAAGGCCGGCGCGCCGGAAGAGATCATGTACGTCAGCAAGCCGCACATCGGCACCTTCCGCCTGGTGAAGATGGTCGAGCAGATCCGCGCCGAGATCACCCGGCTGGGCGGCGAGATCCGCTTCGAAACGCGGGTGGACGACATCTACGTCGGCGAAGAGAACGGCGTGCGCCAGGTCCAGGGCGTGCGCCTGTCGAACGGCGAAGAGATCCCCACCCGCCACCTGGTGATGGCGATCGGCCACAGCGCGCGCGACACCTTCGAGCTGCTCTACGAGCGCGGCGTCTACGTCGAGGCCAAGCCCTTCTCGATCGGCTTCCGCGTCGAGCACCCGCAATCGCTGATCGACGTCTGCCGCTTCGGCCCGAACGCCGGCAACAAGCTGCTGGGCGCGGCCGACTACAAGATCGTGCACCACGCCTCCAACGGCCGTTCCGTGTACAGCTTCTGCATGTGCCCGGGCGGCACGGTAGTGGCCGCATCGAGCGAAGAAGGCCGCGTGGTCACCAACGGCATGAGCCAGTACTCGCGCAACGAGCGCAATGCCAACAGCGCCATCGTGGTCGGCATCACTCCCGAGGACTACCCGGGCCACCCGCTGGCCGGCATCGCCTTCCAGCGCGAGCTGGAATCGCGCGCCTACGTGCTGGGCGGCAGCAACTACGACGCGCCGGGCCAGCTGATGGGCGACTTCGTGCGCGGCGTTCCGTCGAAGGAATTCGGTTCGGTGGTTCCCTCGTTCAGGCCGGCGGTGCACCTGACCGACCTGGCGCCTTCGCTGCCCGAATACGCGATTCAAGCCCTGCGCGAAGCCTTCGTCGCCTTCGACAAGCAGATCAAGGGCTACTACAAGGAAGACGCGGTGCTGACCGGCGTCGAGACCCGCACCTCCTCGCCGATCCGCATCAAGCGCAACGACGATGACCTGCAAAGCCTGAACACGCGCGGCCTGTTCCCGGCCGGCGAAGGCGCGGGCTACGCCGGCGGCATCATGTCGGCGGCGGTGGACGGCATCCGCGTGGCGGAAGCCGTGGCGCTGGCGATGGCCGCGTGAGCGGAAGCGCCGGCGCGCAGGCAGGGGGCGGGACGCTCGGTCCCGGCCTGGCGATCCTGGCCTCGATGGTATCGGTGAACGCCGGCGCCGCCTGGGCCAAGCACCTGTTCCCGCTGGTCGGCAGCCAGGGCGTGACCGCGGTGCGCGTCGGCCTGGCCGCCGTCATCATGCTGGCCATCGTGCGCCCATGGCGCAGCCTGCCCGCGCGCCGCGACGCGCTCAACCTGCTCGTGTACGGCCTGATGCTGGGCTGCATGAACCTCTTGATCTACGGCGCCTTTGCGCGCATCCCGATCGGCATCGCGGTGGCCATCGAAGTGGTCGGCCCACTGGGCGTGGTGGTGCTGTCCTCGCGCCGCGCGCGCGATTTTGCCTGGGTGCTGCTGGCCGCGTTCGGCCTGTGGCTGCTGGCGCCGGTGCACGAAGGCGTTGCCCCGCTCGATCCCGCCGGGGTGGCGTATGCGCTGGGCGCGGCCTTCTGCTGGGCGATGTACATCGTGTTCGGCAAGCGCGTTTCCCATCTCAATGGAGGACAGGCGGTGGCCTGGGGCATGCTGGCGGCGGCGTTGTTCACGGTGCCGGTGGGCGTCGCCCATGCCGGAGGGAGCCTGCTGCTACCCACCGTGCTGGCCGGCGGCCTGGCGGTGGCGGTGCTGTCGAGCGCCCTGCCCTATTCCCTCGAGATGGCGGCGCTGGCGCGCCTGCCCCGGCGCGTATTCGGCATCCTGGTCAGCGCCGGGCCGGCCTTCGCGGCGCTGGCCGGCTGGGTGGTGCTGGGCGAGCGCCTGACCGGCTTGCAGTGGCTGGCGATCCTGCTGGTGATCCTGGCTTGCGGCGGAGCGGCGGCCACGGCGGGCAAGAAGGCTTAAAGCCAGCCGGCTTTCTTGAAGCGCCGGTACAGGTAGAAGCACACCCCGCCCATCACGCACAGCGCCGCCGGGTAGCCGTACTTCCACTTCAGCTCCGGCATGAATTCGAAGTTCATGCCCCAGATGCCGGCAAAGGCCGTGAACACGGCGAAGATCGCCGCGTACGAGGCCAGCTTCTTGCTGATGTCGTTTTCTTCGATCGCCACCATCGACAGCGTCACCTGGATCGCGGTATTGATGGTATCGCGCACCGCATCCAGCCGTCCGAGGATGCGCAGCAGGTGGTCGTGGACGTCGCGCAGGTAGTCCTGGGTCTCGACCACGAGTCCCGGCACCCGGCCGCCGTGCAGCCGTCCGATCGCATCCATCAAGGGCACCACGGCATGGCGCAACACCTGCGACTTGCGCTTGAGCGCATACAGGCGCTCGACGTTGCCGCGCTGCCTGCCCTGCTGGCCGAAGATGTGGTCCTCGATCGATTCGAGTTCGGATTCGAGCATGTCGACTACCGGGAAGTAGCGGTCCACGACCGCGTCGACCAGCGCATACAGCACGAAGCCCGAGCCCTTCTTCAGCTGGTGCGGCTCGCGCTCGGCGCGGGCGCGCACGCCCAGGAAGCCGCGGTTGGCGTCGCGCCGCACCGACAGCACGTAGTTCGGTCCCGCGAAGATGGCCAGCTCGCCGGTGCTGATCTCGTCGCCATCGAGCTCCACGATGTGTACGGTCATGAAGAGGCTGTCGCCGTACTCTTCCATCTTGGGACGCTGGTGGCCACGGGCGGCGTCTTCCACTGCGAGTTCGTGCAGGTTGAACTCCTCCTGCATGGTGGCGATTTCCGCGGCATCCGGGTCGCGCAAGGCGACCCAGACGAAGGTTCCGGGCTCTTTCAGGTGTTCGCTGATATCCACGACCGGGATATCGGACAGTTTCTTGCCTTCCTGGTAGGCGACACAGTTAATCAGCATGAATGGTGTAAGCGGCAAATCGGCATGATGCGCCAGCTTACACCATCGCTTCTATTCATCCCGTGCGCCATCTATCCCAAGCTCGACGATCTTGCGCGTGATGGTATTGCGCCCGATCCCGAGCCGCATCGCGGCGTCGTTCTTGCGCCCGTGCGTGTGCTTGAGCGCGGTCTTGATCAGGGCCGACTCGAACTGGCGCCCGAGCGTGTCCATCACGTCGGTCTGGCCGGCGCTGAGCATGCCGGCGGCCTGCTGTTCGAGCAGCGCGATCCAGCCTTCGGGTGACATCGGCGCGCCTGGTGCGGCTGCCGCCGCGGCCGTCGCCGGCGCCTGCGGGGTCCCGGCCGGACCCGGCTCCTGCAGGGGGGACACAAGCGGCGCCACTTGCGTCAGGTCGCGCGGCAGGTCCTTGACCTCGACGGTCTGGCCCGGGGCCATCACGGTGATCCAGTTGCACAGGTTTTCCAGCTGGCGCACGTTGCCGGGCAACTCCAGTCCGGCCAGGAAGCGCATCGCCTGTTCGGACAGGCGCTTCGGCTCGACGCCCAATTGTCGTGCGCTCTGCACCAGGAAGTGGCGCGCCAGGATCGGAATGTCCTCGCTGCGCTCGCGCAGCGAGGGCAGGCGCAGGCGGATCACGTTGAGGCGGTGATACAGGTCTTCGCGAAACAGCCCGTCGCGCACGCGCTGTTCCAGGTTCTGGTGGGTGGCGGCGATCACGCGCACATTGGCCTTGACCGGCTGGTGGCCGCCGACGCGGTAGAAGTGACCGTCCGACAGCACCCTGAGCAAGCGGGTCTGCAGATCGAAAGGCATGTCGCCGATCTCGTCGAGGAACAGGGTGCCGTTCTCGGCCTGCTCGAAGCGGCCACGCCGCATCGCCTGGGCGCCGGTGAAGGCGCCGCGCTCGTGGCCGAACAGTTCCGATTCCAGCAGGTCCTTGGGGATCGCGGCGGTGTTCAGCGCGATGAAAGGCTGCGAGGCGCGCGGGCTGTGCTTGTGCAGGGCGCGCGCCACCAGCTCCTTGCCGGTGCCGCTCTCCCCCGTGATCAACACCGTCACGTTGGACTGCGACAGGCGGCCGATGGCGCGGAACACTTCCTGCATGGCCGGCGCGTGGCCGAGGATCTCGGGGGTCTCGGCGGGCGCGGCTTCCACGCTGGCTTCGCGCAGGCTCTCTTCCAGCGCGCGCCGGATCAGGCTGACTGCCTTGTCGATGTCGAAGGGCTTGGCCAGATAATCAAAGGCGCCGCCCTGGAACGAGGCGACCGCCGAATCGAGGTCGGAGAAGGCGGTGATGATGATGACCGGCAGGCCGGGATGGCGCGCCTTGACGGCGCCGAGCAGTTCGATGCCGGATTCGCCCGGCATGCGGATGTCCGACACCAGCACCTGCGGCGTATCGGTCTCGAAAGCGGCCAGCGCATCCTGCGCGTTGGCGAAGCTGCGGGTCTCCAGGCTTTCGCGCGCCAGGGCTTTTTCCAGCACCCAGCGGATCGATGCGTCGTCGTCGACAATCCAGATTGGTTTCATGTGTTCGTGGTTCCCGCAATATGGATAATTCGGGGACTCACGGCGGATACCTCACCCCGCTTATGGCAGGGGCAGCAGGATCCGGAAATCCGTCAGTCCAGGCCGGCTTTCGCACTCGATCACACCCAGGTGCTGCTGCACGAAGGTCTGCGCCAGCGTCAGCCCGAGGCCGCTGCCGCCTTCGCGCCCCGATACGAGCGGATAGAAGATGCGGTCGCGGATCTCGGGCGCGATGCCCGGTCCATTGTCGATGATATGCAAATCTAATGCCAGCCCGTAACGGACCTTGGCCAGGGTGACCTGGCGCGCCACGCGGGTGCGCAGCACGATCTCGGCGTCGCCCGCCGCGATGCGCGTTTTCAGGGCCTGGGCGGCGTTATGGGCGATGTTCAGCACCACCTGGATCAGCTGCTCCATGTCGCCCCTGAACTCGGGGATCGAGGCGTCGTAGTCGCGCCGGATGCTCAGGCCCGTGGGGAACTCGGCCAGGATCAGGCTGCGCACGCGCTCGCACACCTCGTGGATGTTGACGTCGCCGACAATGTGGGGCTTGCGGTGCGGCGCCAGCAGGCGGTCGACCAGGGTCTGCAGGCGGTCGGCTTCCTTGATGATCACCTGGGTGTATTCGGACAGGTCGGCAAGGTGGTGCGGCGGCAGCTCGAGCTCGAGCAGCTGGGCCGCGCCGCGGATGCCGCCCAGCGGGTTCTTGATCTCGTGCGCCAGGTTGCGGATCAGCTCCTTGTTGGCCTGGCTCTGGTCGAGGATGCGCTCCTCGCGGTCGAGCTTGAGCTGCTGGACGTTCTCGCGCAGCTCGATCAGCAGTTCGTCCTCGCCCAGTGCGCTGACGATGCTGTTGACGTGCAGGGGCTCGCGCCCGTTACGCTGCAATACCAGGTCCTGGCGCAGGTCGGCGTACTGGTGCGCCAGCGCCTGCGCACACAGCGCAGCCAGCTCCTGGCCATTGGTAAAGAGTTCGGGCAGCGGCGCGCGCTGCAGCGACTTCAGCGAGAGTTCGAGCAGGTTCTCGGCGGCCGGGTTGGCGTAACGCACCTCGCCCACGGGGCCCAGCAGCAGGACGCTCGATGCCAGCAGGTCGAGGCCGGCGAAACGCGACGCGGATGCCGGCTCGCTCATCGGATATTGCTGATCTCGCGCTGCAGCGCTTCGATGTTGCGCTCGGTGCGGCCGATCTCGGCGCGCATCGAGGCGACCCGCTCCTGGTACTTGGCGTAGTTGCGCTCATTGCCCTGGCGTTCCGGCTCGCCGTTGTTGAAGTCGCGGCGTAGGTCGGCCAGCTTCTTCTGCTCGATGCGCAGCTCGTCGTTGAGGATCTCGCGGCGGTCGTCGTCGCGCGCCCGTTGCTGGGCCGTGTCGACGCGCGGGAAGCTGGCCGGGCTGACGGCGGCCGCCGGCCCCGGGCTCATCGGGCGCACGGCCGGGATCGGCGCGGAGGCGCGCGGCGCCGGCGGCGGAGCATAGCCCGGCAGGTCGAGGGCCTTGCAGCCTTTACGGCTGGTATCGGTGAATTCCACGCGTCCCTGGTCGTCCACGCACTTGTAGACGGTGCCCTGCGCGTGCGCCCCGTTGTGGAGCGCCATGGCGGCGGCCATGACAATCATGGAGCGGCTGACGAAGCTAATTGTCTTTCCCATCAGAAATCAGTCTGCACAATAAACGTGCACGCATTGTAGTCCGGCCCGAGTGTACAGCAAGGATGAAAAAAGGCGGGGAAAGCCCTCGCTTTCCCCGCCTTTGTTACAGACCCTTACGCCCGGTGATGCATGAGCGCAACGGTTCTGTTGACCAATCGATTACGCCGAGTAGTACATGTCGAATTCGACCGGGTGCGGGGTCATGCGCATACGCTGCACTTCGTTCATCTTCAGCTCGATGTAGGCATCGATCATGGCGTCCGAGAACACGCCGCCGCGGGTCAGGAATTCGCGGTCCTTGTCCAGGGCTTCCAGCGCTTCTTCCAGCGAGGCACAGACGGTCGGGATCAGCTTGTCTTCTTCCGGCGGCAGGTGGTACAGGTCCTTGGTCGCGGCTTCGCCCGGGTGGATCTTGTTCTGGATGCCGTCCAGACCCGCCATCAGCAGCGCGGCGAAGCACAGGTAGACGTTGGCCAGCGGATCCGGGAAGCGGGTCTCGATGCGGCGGCCCTTCGGGTTCGCGACGTGCGGGATGCGGATCGAGGCCGAACGGTTCTTGGCCGAGTAGGCCAGCTTGACCGGCGCTTCGTAGCCCGGCACCAGGCGCTTGTACGAGTTGGTGCCCGGGTTGGTGATCGCGTTCAGGGCGCGCGCGTGCTTGATGATGCCGCCGATGTAGAACAGCGCGGTTTCCGACAGGCCGGCGTAGCCGTCGCCTGCGAACAGGTTCTTGCCGTCTTTCCAGACCGACTGGTGCACGTGCATGCCCGAGCCATTGTCGCCGTTGATCGGCTTCGGCATGAAGGTCGCGGTCTTGCCGTAGCTGTGGGCGACGTTCCAGATCACGTACTTCATGTTCTGGGTCCAGTCGGCGCGCTCGACCAGGGTCGAGAACTTGGTGCCGATTTCGTTCTGGCCGGCGCCGGCCACTTCGTGGTGGTGCACTTCGACCGGGATGCCCATCGATTCGAGGATCAGGCACATTTCCGAGCGCATGTCCTGGAAGCTGTCGACCGGCGGGACCGGGAAGTAGCCGCCCTTGACGGTCGGGCGGTGGCCGCTGTTGCCGCCTTCGATGTCCTTGTCGGTCGACCACGAGGCTTCGTCCGAGTCGATCTTGACGAAGCAGCCCGACATGTCGATGCGCCACTTGATCGAGTCGAAGATGAAGAATTCCGGTTCCGGGCCGAAGAAGGCGGTATCGCCGATGCCGGTCGACTTCAGGTAGGCTTCGGCGCGCTTGGCGATCGAGCGCGGGTCACGGTCGTAGCCCTTGCCGTCCGACGGCTCGATCACGTCGCACTGCAGGAACAGGGTGGTCTCTTCCATGAACGGGTCGATGTTGGCCGTGTTCGGGTCCGGCAGCAGCAGCATGTCGGACGCTTCGATGCCCTTCCAGCCGGCGATCGACGAACCGTCGAAGGCGTGGCCCGACTCGAACTTGTCTTCGTCAAAGTGCGAGACCGGCACGGTCACGTGGTGCTCCTTGCCGCGGGTATCTGCAAAGCGCAGGTCAACGAACTTCACTTCGTTGTCTTTGATGAGTTGAATTACGTCTGCAGCCGTCTTTGCCATTCGTATCTCCTGATTGAAAAGGGGGTGCCGCGCCGGAAAACCTCGCAGCGGGGCAACTTGCTGTAAGTCAAAGCATGAACCGTGCCAAGCTACCGTTATGAACAAATGCACAATGCTTCGTTGGAAATCGCTCGTATCCGGCCTAGAATCTTCCAAGCGGCGCATCGCCTGGCAGTGCACCTCCGCACCATCTTGGTGCGAGAGTGGCGCCGATGCACCATCGCAGCGCAGGATACACCGAACCAAGTTGGTGCATCGACTTTTCTTGTTCAAAACGGATCACATCATGACGACTACCGAGACCATCCTTGCCCAAGCCCGCCAGCGCGCCGGCGGCCAGCCCTATGCCGGCGCGGTCACGCCCGAAGAAGCCTTCGCGCTCCTGCGCAGCGATCCGCGCGTGAAGCTGGTCGACGTGCGCACCAATGCCGAGCGCGACTGGGTCGGCCGGGTGGCGATTCCGGACACCCAGCACGTCGCGGTGCAATGGGCCACCTATCCGGGCGGGGCGCCGAATCCCGCCTTCGGTGCGCAGCTCGAGCAGGTGGCGCGCAAGGACGAGGTGCTGCTGTTCCTGTGCCGCTCGGGGGTGCGCTCGCGCCACAGCGCGCGCGTAGCGACCGAACACGGGTTTGCCGAGTCCTACGACATCCTGGAAGGTTTCGAGGGTGACCGCGACGCCGAGGGGCACCGCAAGACGGTCGGCGGCTGGTGCAAGGCGGGGCTGCCCTGGATCGGGGCGTAAACGTGGATGCCTGGGCGCGTTACCACGCCGCCGGCGCGCTGGCGCGCGAAGGACGGCATGCGGAAGCCCTGCGCGAGTTCCAGTGGTTCCACGAGCATGCGCTGGCAGAAAATCCTTCGCTGGCCGGCGTCAGGCTCTCGTACGCGCTGAGCAGATGGGCCGACCTGGGCAAGGTCTATCCCCCGGCACGCGCGGCCCTGGAAGCGGTACGCGACCGTGACACCGCAGTGCTGCTGGCAGGCAAAGGCGACCGCAAGCTGTTCATGGACATCGAGGCCATCTACGACGCACTGGGCGAAAAGCAGCGCACCCATGCCCTGTTCGTCGAACTTGAAAAGATCGATCCGGAACTGGCGCGATCCTGTGCCGGCGTGGCGCTGCCGGCCATCATCACGGCCGGCGACTACGCGCTGGCCGAACGCCTGCTGCCCGATCCGGAACGCGTCGTGCGCCGCGGCGCCGCGATCCTGAACGCCGATTTTTCCGGCCGCCGCCGCATGCGCTTCATGCGCGCACCGTATCTGGCGACCTGCATCAACATGTATGTGGACCGCGTGCGCGAAGTCCTGACCGTGCTCGAAGGCCGAGGACGCACGCACGAAGCAGCCCGGCTGCGCAGGCTGGCCGCCGACCTGATTCCCGCCACCACGATCCGGCGCGCCGTACGAGACGCCCTGCTCCCTGGCGCGCCGACATGGCTCGAACGCAGTGCAGCACGGCTGCGAAGATTGCCTCGCAGCCGTAGGCCATTGCGCTGATCAATTAGCCGGCATCACCATCAACTGCAGGCCCGACGCCGCCCCCGGTGCGCGGTAGACACGCTGGGTTGCCTTCTTGAAATCTTCCGGCTTGGCCTTCGGGATGTGGGTGAAGGTCTGCGGGTTCAGGTCGACCAGCGGGAACCACGAGCTTTGCACCTGCACCATGATGCGGTGGCCGCGCCGGAAGGTGTGGTTCACCTCGCCGATGTCGAAGCTGATCGCTTCCTGCTTGCCCGGCGTGAAAGGCTCGGGCTTCTCGAAGCTGTTGCGGAACTTGCCGCGCAGCGGATTGCCGCGTACCAGCTGCTGGTAGCCGCCCAGGTTCAGGCTCGGCGGCGCGACGTCGTTGCCCTTGCGTTCGACGGCCGGGGTCGGGTACTCGCTCGGGTAGACGTCGATCAGCTTGACCACCCAGTCGGCGTCGGTGCCGGTGGTCGACACGAACAGCTTCGGCTCTACCTTCCCGACCACCGTCACGTCTTCTTCCAGCACCTCGCTCTGGTACACCAGCACGTCGGGACGGGTGGCGGCGAAGCGCTGGTCCGACACCATGTACTCGCGCGGTACGCCGGTGGCCGGGTAGCCGATGAAGGGAACCGGCTTCTTCGGGTCGGCCACGTATTCGTCGTAACCGGCGCCCGAGGCGGCCGGCTGCTGCCAGCCCAGCGTGCCGTTCGGACCGAAGTACAGGGTGCGCGCCCTGGCGGGCGCTGGCGGCCAGGCGGCGTAGCTGCGCCAGACGTTGGTGCCGGTCTCGAAGGCGGTCACGGCGGGCAAGGCGCGCGCCGGCTTCACGCCCTTCAGGTGCTGCTCGAAGAAGGGAAACTGGATCTCGCGGCGGAAGTATTCGCCCGTCTTGGCGTCGAAACTCACGTGGCCGAGGCGCGCGCCGTCGCTGCGCGCCCAGCCGCCGTGCACCCAGGGTCCCATCACCAGCGCGTTCGGCGTGCCGGGATTGTATTTTCCGACCGCCTTGTAGATCGCGAACGGCCCGGCCGGGTCTTCCGCATCGAACCAGCCGCCCACCGTCAGCACCGCCGCCTTGACGTTCTTCATGTGCGGGGTGATGGCGCGCGAGCGCCAGAATTCGTCGTAGGTGTCGTGCACGATGGTCGGCTCGAGCAGCTCGCGCTGCTCGGCGCTCATGGTGGCGAGGATGTTCTCCATCGTCAGGCGCTTCAGGAAGAAGTCGTAGGCATCGGCCTCGCCGTAGGCGAAGCGCGAACGCTCCTTGTTGCCCGTGGTCGGGTTCTGCTGCGGCAGGAAGGACGAATAAAAATCGAAGTTCGCCGACAGCATGAAGGCGCCGCCGTGGTAGGAGTCGTCGCCCATGTACAGGTCGGCGATCGGCGCCTGCGGCGAAGCGGCCTTGATGGCCGGGTGCGAGTCGATGATGCTGGCCGCCGTATAGAAGCCCGGGTAGCTGATGCCCCAGATGCCGACCCGGCCATTGTTGTTCGGGACGTGCTTGAGCAGCCATTCGACGGTATCGTGCATGTCCTCGCTTTCCTGCCCCTCCCCTTTGGCGCGCTTGGCCTTGGCATGCGGCGTCATCTCCTGCCAGCTGCCTTCCGACATGTAGCGGCCGCGCACGTCCTGGGTCACGAAGATGTAGCCGGAGTCTTCCAGCTCGCGCGAGGGGCTGAGCGCCTCGGGGAACCAGTCCACGCCGTAGCGCTGCTCGCCCTGCGCGTAGACGCCCGCGCTGTAGGGCGTGCGCTGCATCAGGAAGGGATAGGGTTTCGAGCTGTCCTTCGGCACGTACACGGTGGTGAACAGCTTGATGCCGTCGCGCATCGGGATGCGGTACTCGTACTTGGTGTAGGCCTCGCGCGGGTTGCGCTTCTGGGCCGGCGCATCGGCATGTGCTGCGGCCTGGCTGGCGGCCTGGGCGCCTGCGCTGCAGGCCAGCATCACGCCCAATGCGAGGGCGGACAAGGGACGACGGATCATGGCTTCTTTCGAATTCGGGACAAAGGCGTCAGTGTAATCCGTTTCCGAGAGAAAAATTGCTATTTCCGCTAGGCCTTCTGGGGGACTGCGATGCCGTGCTGGTCGATGGTGCCGCGCACCCGCTCGCGCACGAAGTTGATGTGGCTGCGCAGGCGGTACAGCTCTTCCGCGTAGGCGAGCGGGATCGAGATGTGGTTGACGCGCTCCTCGATGTCGTCGAGGCGCAGCAGCAAGCCTTCGCGCGCGGCCTCCCGCTCGTCAGGCGCAATCGCTTCCAGCTCCTGTTCCACCTTGCGCAGTTCGCCGTACCAGCGGTACACGCGCGAACGCACCCGCCACACATAGATCGGCGGGACGATCTTCGACAGCGGGATCAGGAGCGCCGCCAGCGCCACTGCGACCACCCACAGGCGTTCGAACAGGTTGGCGAGCCAGAAGCGCAGGTAGCGCTGCAGGAAAGGCGGGCCATCGCGGTAATAGCGCTCCGCTTCGCGCGCCACCGGAATCTCGGTGTACTTCGGCGAGGGGAACTGGCCCTGCTGCTGGAACCAGCCGGCCTTGCCGTGGATTTCTCCGGCCGACTTCACCAGGAGGCCCACCAGGGCCGGATGCAGGTCCTCCCTCGCCACCAGGGTGGCGGTGGGGGCGATCAGGTGGTAGTCCTGGGCCGGGATGTCGCGCCCGAGGTCGACGATCCCGCGCGGCAGCACCACGTGCGTGAGGAAAGGCAGGCGGCGCGTGTAGGCGTCGGCCTGGCTGAAGTTGAACAGCCGGATGCCCGGGGTCTGCAGCAGCATCTGGATCAGGGGCGCTTCCGGCGCGGAGCTGAACACCAGGCCGTCGATCTTCCCGGCCAGCAGCTCCACCGTGGCCGGCGTGTTCTCCAGCGCGCCGATCTGCAGCTCGCTCGGTGCAATGCCGTTCGCATCCAGCACCTGGCGGAACAGGCGCGGCACGCCGGTGCCTTCCGGCCCCAGGTTGATGCGTTTTCCCTTCAGGTCGGTCAGGTGGGTGACCTTGGCGCCTTCGCGCAGGAACAGCCACACCGGCTCGGTGAACAGGCTGCCCAGCGACACCAGGCCCGTCGTGTCCACCTGAGGCTCGGCCTGTCCGTTCTCGGTGGAGCCGCTTTGCACGAAGGCCACGTCCACCTTGCCCTCGATGAGGCGCTGCAGGTTCTCGTAGGAGCCCAGCGAAGGCTGGAGGCTCAGCTTGATCTCGTCGCGCGCCAGCCGGGCGGCGTACTGGCGGCCGAATTCCTGGTAGGCGCTGTTGAACTGGCCGGTGGCCATGCTGAGCTGGCGTGGCGGCGCCGGGTCGACCCAGATATAGGCCAGCACGGCAACCGCGACCACCGCCAGCAGGGTCGGCCCGCTGGCGACCAGCAGGTCGCGCAGGGACACGATGCTGAACTGCCGCACCCGCGTCATGGCGCGTTTGAGCGCGCCACGCTTTACCTCACCGGATGTGCCAGGCTGCCCGTTCAACGGACGCACTGGCGCTGGGCGGCGATGCTGCCCGCGGGCGGCTCGATCATCGGCATCAGGCTCGGCGCCAGGTTGGACAGCAGCTGCACCGGCAGCGCGCTGGTGAAGTCATAGTTGCCGGACTGCGGGCCGTGCACGTAGGCGGTCATGCTGCCGAAGTAGCGCTCGCCGATGTTGAAGACAAAGGTCGCCGAGCGGTTCACGAAGCGCGATTCGATCACGCGCCCGCCCCTGGCATAGGTCTCGAAGCGCTGGTCGCCGGTGCCGGTCTTGCCGCCCACGGCGATCACGCTGCCGTCGGACTGGACGAAGGAGGTCTTGACGCGCTTGGCGGTGCCGTCGGTGACCACGCCCTGGATCGCATCCGCGACCACGCGCGCCACTTCCGGCGCCAGCACCTGCTCCTTGCCGCCGCCCTTGGTGCGCTTGACCAGGGTCTCGTACGGGGTGTCCTTGGCGAAGTGCAGCGAGTCGATGCGCTCGACAGGTTTACGCACGCCGCCGTTGACGATGATGCCCATCAGTTCGGCCAGTGCGGCCGGACGGTCGGCCGAGGCGCCCAGCGTGGTCGCATAGGACGGCACCAGAGAATCGAACGGATAGCCCATCTTCTTCCACTGCGCATGGATCTTCAGGAAGGCCTCGACCTCGATCAGGCCGGCGATGCGCTTGTCCTGGGCATGCTTGCGGTGGGTCTTGAACAGCCAGGAATAGACTTCCTGGCGTTCCTTGACGCTGGCGTTGGTCACTTCGGTCCAGCCGGCCTTCGGATGGGTGATCAGGTAGCCCGCCAGCCACAGCTCGAGCGGATGCACCGAAGCCACGTAGCCGCGGTCGGCCAGCGTCATGTTCTTCGGATCGTACATCTCGTACATCTTCGGAATGCGGTCCGGATCCATGTCGTGCGAATCCGGCAGCGATTTGTCGATGAAGTTGCCGAACTGCGCCATCGTGGCACCCGGGAACACGGTGCGGTGGGCCGCGGCCAGTTTCGAGGCCAGCGGACGCACGCCCGAGAACAGCAGCGCTTCGACCTCTTGCGGGGTCTTGCCCTTGTACTTGTTCCAGAACTTGGCCAGGAACACCTTGCCCTCGTTGTCGGCGAAGCGCGCCAGGTACATCTGGCGGCGCGGGTCGTCGGCATCGGCCAGCAGCTGGGCCGAGGAGCCCGGCAGCTGGAACATGTAGTAGCGCACCACGTCGCGCATCATGCGCACGAAGACCAGGTTGGTCGAACTGCGCAGCGCTTCGGTGACCGTCATGATCTTGCTGTTGTCCAGCTTGCTGAAGTTGCCGAAGGTGTGCAGGCCGCCGCCGGTGAAGAAGGATTCGCCCGGATTGGCCGAGTACTTGCGCTCCATCGCCGCCGCCAGCATCGGCTTGAGGCCGCGGTCGGCGCCGCGCGGCAGCGTGCGGAAGTATTCCAGCGCCCATTGCGACATGCGGTCCTTGGCGTCGACTTCCACGCCCATCAGGCCGATCTCGTCCATCGGCTCGAAACGCTTGTGCAGCTGGTCGACGATGTCGAGGTAGGTCACCAGGGTGCGCAGCTTAGCGGTGGAGCCGAGGTCGAGCTTGGCGCCTTCGTTGATGTCGAGCGGCTGGTCGTAGTTATCGGTCTGGACCCGCAGGTAGTTCACGTGCTCGCCGCGCTCCATCAGGGTGAAGCTGTACACCACCTGGGCCGGGTCGCCGTTGCCGAGCATGCCCTTGCCGGTCAGGCCAGCTTGTTTCGCGTGTTCGGCGTCGGACAGCTTGCGCAGCACGTCGGTGACGGCCTGCTGCACCCCTGCATCGAGGGTCGAGACCACCGACAGGTCGAGGCGGTCGAGGTTGTACAGGCGCGAGTCGCCCACCAGGTAGCCGAGGTGGTTGCGCACCGCGTTGGCGGCCTTGCGCGAGACGAAGGCGTCGGCGCCCGGCGGGGCCACGCCCGAGCCCTGGGCCGGATGCAGCGCCACCTTCAGCGCGGCGTCGCGCAGCTGCGGCGAGATCACGCCGGCCTGCGCCAGCACGCGCAGGTGGCTGTTGGTGAGGGTTTCGAGGTCATGCTCGCCGGCGCCCAGGTAGTAGGCCGGGCGGCGCTGCGCGATCATCAGCGACAGCGCTTCCTTGTAGGCGGTGACGGCATCCTGGCTGTTCATCGGGCCGCGCAGCATGGCGCTGGTCTTGTCGAAGTCGCGTCCGTACCAGACCCACATGCCGTCGCCGATGCCGTTGACTTCGCCATAACCCGGCTTGGCCGACAGCGGCACCGTGTTCAGGTAGTCGAGCACGATCTGGCGGCGCGCCTTGGTGGTGTCTTCGCCGTCCTGGTAGGCGCGCAGCGTGGCCGAGGCCATCTGGATCATCTTGTCCTGCAGCGAACCGGTGCGTCCTTCCGGCGAGTGGCGGTACTTCTCGATCTGGGTCGCGAGCGTGGAACCGCCGGCGACGCGCCCGCCGCCGCCCAGGCCGACGCTGCTCAGGGTCTTGTCGAACACCGCTTTCGAGAAGCGGTCCCATTCGACCGCCGGATTGCGATGCGGGTAGGCCGGGTCGAGCAGCTCGCGGTTCTCGATGAACAGCAGGCTTTGCACCAGCAGCGAAGGCGCGTCCTCGAACTTGTGGTAAAAGCGTTCCGGGAAGCGCGAGGCGAACAGCGGCTGCGCGCGGCAGTCGAGGATCTCGAGGCCGACCTTGGTCTTCTCGTGGTAGGTGGCGTACAGGCCGCGGTCGGCGAATTCCACCATCTTGGGCGACATGCGGGCCTGGGCGTCGATGTGGTAGCCGCGCGACTGCAGCTTTTCCAGGTAGGCCGGCATGCCGGCATAGCCCAGGCGGGTGTCGAAGGGGCTGGCGGCCGGGAAGCGGATCGCGTCGCTCGGCCCCTTTGCCATGCGATAGGTGAGGTCGTCGGCCATCTCGGCGAAGATCTTCGCCTGCAGGCGCGAGCTGCGTATCTCGAGCGCGCCCCAGCCGCCCAGCAGCACCAGCAGGATCAGGAGGGCAAGGTAGAACCAGGGCTTCCAGCGGCGCTTGCGCGGCGCCGGCTCTGGCGATCCTTCGGGAGCGCCTTCGGGGCCTTCGGGCGGAGGCAAGGGCGCACTGCCGGGCGCACCGCCGCCCGCCGCCAGGTGCGGATAGGCTTCGTACAGGGGAACATCGTTGCCGCCTGCGGACGCAAGCACGGGGGCGCCGCCGGCCATGGCCTGGGCAGTTCGCCGCAACCACTCGCCTAGGGCGCGTATGACATTACTGGGCCGCTCGATGCGGCGAATACTTTCCATGATGGCTCAACTGGTTCGAATCAATTCGTGTTCAATCCCTGCAACCTGCCCGCCATCCTTGCCCTGTTGTGTTCGAGTGATTGGGTCCTCGTCAGTCTGCAAAAATGCGCGGTGCAAACTCACTCAGGATTGCACCTCCACAGGTATCATTCCACCACATCAACACGACCCGCGCGAGACGCCGTTTAACAATTTTGATGCGCGCGATGTATTTTCGCAAAAAAACAACGGCTGAGTTATCAGGACGGCATGCAGTCCTACAAACACTGTAATTCGGCCCCGCGGCTCCGCAGTTCGGCCTGCATGGCAAGGAAGGCCGGCTCCACTTGCGCAGGCGCGCCCTTCACGCCGAGCTCGATGTGGCGCCGGGTGTGCGCGTCGCCCACGCTCGGCAGGCTGAACACCCGCAGCCCGGGATAATCGCGTTCCAGCGCCTCCATCAGCGGGGTCAGCGAGGCCTCCGCCTGTTCATAAACGATCAGCGAGCGTTCCAGGTGGACACTGGCGTGAAATAAATGCGAATAATGGGTGTCGAGCACCCATTCGATCATGGGCCAGGCCATGACCGGGAAGCCGGGGACGAAGTGGTGCTCACGTACGCTGAACCCGGCGATGCGGTTGTAGGGATTCGGAATCAGGCCTGCGCCCTGCGGGAACTCGGCCATCTTCAGGCGCTGCAGGTTTTCCGGGGCCTCCAGGTCCGCTTCCAGGCCCGCCTCGCGCGCGGTCTCGCGGATGCGCTCCTCGATGTTCAGGCGCCCTTCCGGATGCAGCACCAGGGGCAGGCCGAGCGCCGCGGCTGCGCACTGGCGCGTGTGGTCGTCGGGCGTGGCGCCGATGCCGCCGCAGGAAAACACGAAGTCCCCGCCGGCAAAGCTGCGCTGGAGCAGCGCCGTCAGGCGGCCTGGGTCGTCGCCCACGAACTCCGCCCAGGCCAGTTGCAGGCCGCGCGCGCCAAGCAGCTCCACCACTTTCGAAAAATGCTTGTCCTGGCGCCTGCCGGACAGGATCTCGTCACCGATGACGATCAGGCCGAATGCCATGGGGTTCTCCTTTCAAGCCGTTACCGCGCCGGCGCGCATGTCTTCCAGCGCCCCCAGGCAGAAATACTGGAACCACAGCCCGGCGAACAGGAAGATCATGATGTACAGCCAAAGCGACAGCATGGCCAGGATGGGGAACAGCACGATCGAGAGCAGCGCCCCGCCCATCCAGGCGATGCCGGGCAAGGCGCCGGCCAGGCCGGAGGCAAAGCCGATGCCCCACAGCGCGCCGCGGTGGCGCCGCATCAGTTCGTGCCGTTCCTCGGGGCTGGCATGCGCGGCCAGCGCGTCGTAGCTCATCACGCGCGAGGTTACCCAGGCCCACAGGCAGGCCTGCACCAGCCAGGCCAGCGGCGGCACCGCATACAGCGGCAGCGTGAACAGCCACAGCACCGCGAACACCGCGGTGCTGCCGAGGTTGATGGCGATGCTGCCCACGAAGGAACCGCCCTCCTTGCGTTCCAGCTTGGGGTACTGGTGCTTGCCGACGTGGCGCTCGATCGCCGGCATCGCGATCACGCCCATGAACAGCAGCGCCGATCCGATCATGAGGGGCAGCAGCAGCGCGATCGCCAGCAGCGGCACCACCATCACCTTGAGCATGCCCAGGCCGAGCATGGCCAGCATGTTGCCGCTGCTCTGGAACCAGCCGTAGTCCGCGAAGGTCCCCTGCAGCCAGTCCAGCAGCGGCTGCAGGCCGGTCCACAGCAGCGCGCCCCACAACAGCAGCGACAGCACCAGCGGGGCGCCCGACAGCATCAGCATCCGGCGCGAGAACTGGGCGCGCAGCGCGCGCCGGTAGGCGGTGCCGACGCCCTTCATGGGCGGGCCTTGCGGGGCGGATGGACAACGGGCGGGCAGCGAGGTGGCATCGTGGCTCCTTGTTCTGAGTTCAATATCGCCATTCTACGCAAATGCGCGCAGGAGACCGGTGGGCTGGCGTTTGGCGCGGCCGGGGACGATGCACTACAATCGCCGTTCAACTTGAACAACAGGGAAAACCATGTCCACCAATACCACTGATTCCGGCCTGCAATACGAAGACACCGTCGTCGGCAGCGGCGACGAGGCGAAAGCCGGCCAGTACGTCACCGTCCACTACACCGGCTGGCTGCGCAACGACGACGGCAGCCAGGGCGCCAAGTTCGATTCGAGCAAGGACCGCAACGATCCGTTCCAGTTCGCGCTGGGCGCCGGCCACGTGATCCGCGGCTGGGACGAAGGCGTGCAGGGCATGAAGGTCGGCGGCCAGCGCCGCCTGACCATCCCGGCCAGCCTGGGCTACGGCGCGCGCGGCGCCGGCGGCGTGATTCCGCCGAACGCGACGCTGATCTTCGACGTCGAACTGCTCGCCGTGTAAAACCATCGGGCGGCGCCCTCCCCGGGCGCCGCCTGAGCATCCCCTCTAAAGTTCGCCCCGTTTGGCGGTGAACGCGCCCCTCCTGCGCTAAGATTCCCTCCTGTCTTACCACATTGCCAACGCAACCAACACAGGAGTATTCATGAGCTTGCAGGAACAGTTCGCCCAGGCCCAGGCCGAATCCAAGAATCTGCCGGAACGCCCGGACAACATGACCTTGCTGAAGATTTACGCGCTGTACAAGCAGGGCGCGAACGGCGACGTCAGCGGCGAGCGCCCGGGCATGACCGATTTCGTCAACCGCGCCAAGTACGACGCCTGGGCCGCCCTGAAGGGCACCTCGCAGGACGACGCGATGCAGCAGTACATCGACCTGATCGAAGAACTGAAGGGCTAGGCGGGGCCGCCCTCGCGGGCGGCGGAGGCCCGCCTGAGTCCCCAAGTGTTGCCCGCCAAGGCGGGCAAATAAACCGTTCAGGTAGGCAGGAACACCTTGCGCATCTTCTCCGTCACCTTGGCCTCGATGGCCGGGGCGAATGCGCCCATGAAGAATCCCAGGCGGATCCGCATCGCTGCCCGCTGGCCTTCCAGGCTGAGCGCGCCTTCCACGCCGCTGCGCTCGAAGCGCAGCACGTCGCCATCCCACTTGCACGCCAGGCCATACTCCGTGGCGATCCGCTGCGCCACCTGCTGGGCGGCCTCGCGCGCCTCTTGCGGGCTCAGGTTATGTTCCTGGACGATGCTAATTTCCGACATGCTGGGTCATCCTTTTACTGAATTCGTTGCAAGAAAAGTCCGCCATGATGCCAGCAGACGGCCGAGTCGGCCAGTCTGCTGAGCGTTTCGGGTCCCGATCCAAATCAATTGACTCTTGTCAATATCCGCGCCGCCCGGCGCGCGACCATGGAGATGCCGCCCGACATTTCGCAAGGAGCCGTCATGGAACCAGGTGCCCTCTTGCCGGACGAACTGGACACGTCCCGTGACCAGCCGCCGGTCCGCTTCATCCCCACGCCCAGCGCCCCCTACCAGCAACAGCACCGCCTCGCCAAGCTGCTCGAGCAGCCCGCCGAGCCATCCGGCGACCCGAAGATGGACGCCGCCCGCGAGGAAGAAGAGCTCGAGGCGCCGCCGCTGCCGCACGCCTTCGGCGCGCGCGTGCTGATGTGGAAGCAGGACCCCTCGGTGGGCGAGATCGGCACCCGCCGCGCCTACCTGCCCGGCCCGGTGCTGGCCGGCCCGCGCGACGCCCGCATCGCTCCCGGCGCGCCCGGCATCGATCCGGTCGAGCCGAATGCCTTCGGCGACTTCGTCACCCAGCCCGACACCCCGCAGTTCGACGCGGTGCACACCTTTGCCGTGGTGCGCCAGACCCTGACCATGTACCAGCGCTCGATGCTCGCCGCCGGCCTCGACATGCCCCTGCCCTGGCAGTGGAACACCAGCATGGACACGCGCCCGCTGGCGGTCTATCCCTACGGCCTGCCGAACGTGATGAACGCCTTCTACAGCCGCACCCAGGGCTGCCTGAAGTTCGGCGATTTCATTCCCAACGGCGTCGAAGGCGGGGAAGCGGCGCGCGTGTACACCTGCCGCTCCTTCGACATCGTGGCCCACGAGACCGCGCACGCCGTGCTCGACGGCCTCAAGCCGCAATGGCTGCAGGCCGACGCCCCGCCCCAGACCGGCGGCCTGCACGAAGCCTTCGGCGACCTCACCGCGATCTTCCTGGCCCTGTCCCAGCTCGACCAGTGCGAGGCGGTCGTGGCCCAGACCAAGGCCCACCTGCACGACAAGACCTACCTGGCAGACATCGCCGAACAGTTCGGGATGGCGCTGGGCGGCAGCACGGGCCTGCGCAATGCCGACAACGACCTGACGCTGGGGCAGGCCGGCACCCAGGTGCACGCGATCTCGCAGGTCTTCACCGGCGCCATGTACGACGTGCTGGCCGACATGTTCGCCTACGAACGCAACCCCACGCACGACGACTGCGCCGCCGTGCTGCACCGGGTGGCGGCCTACCTGCGCGGGCTGCTGCTGCGCGCCCTGATCGCCGCGCCCGACAGCGCCGCCACCTATGTCGACGTGGTCAACGAGATGCTGCGCCTGGTGGACGAGGACGGCAAGCCGGCCGCCTACGCGGGCTTCATCCGCAACCAGTTCGCGCGCCGCGACGTAGTCGAGCAGCCCGACGAAGCCTCCATGGTCCAGCCGATGTGCACTCCGCTGGCGCCCAAGGTCTGCGACAAGCCGGGCGCGCGCCAGGACCGCCGTTCCTGCTGCGGCACCATGAACCTGCCCGAGTACTACCGGGTGGACCGGGTGCTCGACAGCGAAGCCCAGGCGCTGGCGCGCTGGTGCGCCTCCAACGGCCGGCTCGGCGAATGCGTCCCGCCCAGCGCGGCGGTGCCTGTGTCGGCATGAAGATCAGCGCGCGCGCCTGCGGCGGCTTCGCCGGGCTGGCCGAAGCCTACGACCTCGACACCGCTGCCCACCCGGTCGGCGGCGAGTTCGAAGACCTCCTGCAGCGGCTCGACTTCTTCTCGGCGACGCCCAGCTGCCCGCTCGGGGCCGACCTGCCGCGCTGGGAGATCACGGTCGAGGACGGGCCGCGCTGCCACACCGTGTTCCTGCGCGAGGACGGCAGCGGCGGCGACTGGCAGGCCCTGCTCGACCGCCTGCGGACCAGCGCTTGACGCGTGACCGGCCGGTGGTGGCGTCCTCGGGTGCGCCATCAGCGGCCACATTTGCTTATATATATTGTGTATAAGCCTGATTTGTAGGAAAACCCGAATTGCCCTAAAATACAGTGCTTTGCAAGTCCCGCCGGCCGATTCAGCGCCCGGCGCCGCGACACTAGACCAACTAATAGGACTGTTATGACCCACGTTGTCACCGAATCGTGCATCCGTTGTCGCTATACCGACTGCGTCGATGTATGCCCGGTAGATTGTTTCCGGGAAGGCCCGAATTTCCTCGCCATCGATCCTGACGAATGCATCGACTGCGCCGTCTGCGTGGCCGAGTGCCCGGTGAACGCGATCTACGCGGAAGAAGACGTGCCGTCGGACCAGCAGCAATTCATCAAGCTGAACGCGGACCTGGCGCGTTTCTGGCCGTCGATCACCAAGACCAAGCCGGCCCTGCCAGACGCGGAAGAGTGGAAAGACGTCAAGGACAAGCTGGACCAGCTGGCCCGCTGACCATGACGGGGGCCGCGCATGTGCGGCCCGCCCCGCCCGGGGCCGCCGTCTGCACCGGTTCGTCAATCATGGCACACTAGCGGCCACGTCCTGTCCATACCCACGCATTTCAGCTAAATTCACAGAAAGTTCCAGCATGACTATCAGTGCCTCCCACGAAGCGGGCGCCATCGCTCCCAACAGCTCGTTCGCCGGCGCGATCGAAGCCGATGCCGTGATCATCGGCGCCGGTCCGGTCGGCCTGTTCCAGGTCTTCGAACTCGGCCTCCTCGAAATCAAGGCCCACGTCATCGATTCGCTGCCGGCCGTCGGCGGCCAGTGCGTGGAACTGTACCCGGACAAGCCGATCTACGACATCCCGGCCGTGCCGGTGTGCACCGGCCAGGAACTGACCGACAACCTGCTCAAGCAGATCGAGCCGTTCGAGCCGACCTTCCACCTGGGCCAGGAAGTCACCACCGTCCAGCGCCGCGAAGATAGCCGCTTCAACGTCGAGACCTCGACCGGCACCCGCTTCATCACCAAGACCATCTTCATCGCTGCCGGCGTCGGCTCGTTCCAGGCGCGCACCATGAAGGTCGACGGCATCGAGAAGTTCGAGAACAGCCAGCTGTTCTACCGCGTCAAGGACCCAAGCCTGTTCGAAGGCAAGAACCTGGTCATCTGCGGCGGCGGCGACTCTGCGCTGGACTGGGCCCTGAACTTCGTCGGCAAGGCCGAGTCGGTCGTGCTGCTGCACCGCCGCGAAGACTTCCGCGCCGCTCCGGCATCGGTGGCCAAGATGAAGGCCCTGTGCGACGAATACGAGATGCAGCTGATCACCGGCCAGGTCACCGGCTTCGATGAAACGGACGGCAAGCTGAGCGAAGTGAAGGTTACCGGCGCCGACGGCGTCACCCGCCGCGTCCCGCTGGACATGCTGCTGGTGTTCTTCGGCCTGTCGCCGAAGCTGGGCCCGATCGCCGAATGGGGCCTGGACATCGAGCGCAAGCAGCTCAAGGTCATGGACACCGAGAAGTTCGAGACCAACGTGCCGGGCATCTTCGCCGTGGGCGACATCAACACCTATCCGGGCAAGAAGAAGCTGATCCTGTCGGGCTTCCACGAAGCCGCGCTGGCCGCCTTCGGCGCCGCGCCCTACATCTTCCCGGACAAGAAGATCCACATGCAGTACACGACGACCTCGCCGAAGCTGCACAAGATTCTCGGCGTGGAAACCCCGGTCTTCGACTGAGCGTAAGCCAGCCTCATTAAATGCCGCCCGGCGCAAGCCCGGCGGCATTTTTCATTGCCGCATCAGCCTGCGTTCAGTTAGGGTCAAACAACGGAAAGGCCTTGTCGGACAGGGCCTACCTGCTTATGTGGGGCGCTTCACCGAGTAGTATTGCGCAAATATGCTACAACTGGACTATGCACAAGGGATGTGAAAACGACTGTTTCCACAAGTAAATCACTATCCCCTATAATTGACTGAGAGCATGCGCAAACGATTGCGACGCCTAGTCCATCCGAAGGAATTATTTATGCTTTACCAACTGCACGAGATGCAACGCTCCTTCCTGACCCCGCTGATGCAGTGGGCAGATGCGTCCTCCAAACTGTTCTCGAACCCCGTTTCCCCCTTCGCACACACCCCGTTCTCGCAACGTATCGCCGCCGGCTACGAGTTGATGTACCGCCTCGGGAAGGACTACGAAAAGCCGGCATTCGGCATCAAGACCGTACCCATCAAGGGTGCCGACGTCGGCATCATCGAGCGCACGAGCGTCGAAAAGCCGTTCTGCAAGCTCATCCATTTCAAGAAAGACCTGAGCGACAAGGAATTCGCCGCGCTGGAGCAGCCCACCGTGCTGGTCGTCGCGCCCCTGTCGGGTCACCACGCCACCCTGCTGCGCGACACCGTGCGCGCCCTGCTGGTCGAGCATGACGTCTACATCACCGACTGGATCGACGCGCGCATGGTGCCCTTGTCGAGCGGCCCCTTCCACCTCGACGACTACATCTACTACGTCCAGGACTTCATCCGCCACCTCGGCCCGGACGTGCACGTGATCTCGGTGTGCCAGCCGACCGTGCCGGTGCTGGCCGCGATCTCGCTGATGGCCACCAACAAGGACCCGAAGCTGCCCAAGACCATGACCATGATGGGCGGCCCGATCGACCCGCGCAAGTCGCCGACCGCGGTCAACGACCTGGCGGTGGAGAAGCCCTTCTCCTGGTTCGAGAACACCGTGATCTACTCGGTGCCGGGCAACTACCCGGGCTTCGGCCGCAAGGTCTATCCGGGCTTCCTGCAGCACGCCGGCTTCATCGCGATGAACCCGGGCCGCCACGCCCAGAGCCACCGCGAGTTCTACCAGCACCTGGTGCGCGGCGACGACGACTCGGCCGAGGCGCACCGCCAGTTCTACGACGAATACAACGCCGTGCTCGACATGCCGGCCGAGTACTACCTCGAGACCATCAAGACCGTGTTCCAGGAACACCGCCTGCCGAAGGGCACCTGGGAAGTCGGCGGCCAGCTGGTGCGCCCGCAGGACATCAAGACGGTGGCCCTGTTCACCGTCGAGGGCGAGCTGGACGACATCTCGGGCCTGGGCCAGACCCGCGCGGCCCACGACCTGTGCACCGGCATCCCGAAGAACATGCACCAGGAGTTCGTGGCGCCCAAGTGCGGCCACTACGGCATCTTCTCGGGCCGCCGCTGGCGCGAGATCATCTGCCCGAAGATCGGGGAGTTCATTCGGGCGCATGCCTGATCGACGTAAAAAAGCCGGAGCTCGCTCCGGCTTTTTCGTTGGGGCTGGCAGCGCGGTTCAGCGTCCCACCAGCACCTCCTGCACCACCCCGGTGGCGATCGCCACCAGCGCATAATCATTCCCCGCCTGCACCCACTGGTGCCCCGGCGGCGGTTCGGTGAGGCGGTGCGCCTTCCAGTTCTCCACCACGAAATGATGCGTCCGGTAGCGTGGCGGCAGCTGCTCGCCGCGCTTGAGCTGGCCGCTGGCCTCCACGCTGCGGTAAGGCCCCGGCCTGGCGGCCTGCTTCGCTTGCGCGCGCGCTTCCTGTTCGCCGCGCTGGTGCGCCTGGGCCGCGGCGCCACCGGCCAGCACCGCGGCGACGAGCGCCGGTACGATGAGTTTGTTCATGTGAGCTCCTCTTCAGCGTCGAGGCTCCAGTACATCATGCACGAACCCGGCAGTCTGTTCGCTCCAGCACGGAGAACGCCGTGCCAACTTCGCATCGCCCCTGGTTTTGGCGGATAATGTCGGCTTTGAACGCCTCACCTTCGCGCCGTGACCAAGACCCTCGCCGACCTGATCGAAGACGCGTTGCCGCAGACGCAATGCACCAAGTGCGGCTATCCCGCATGCCGTCCGTATGCGGAAGCGATCGCGCGCGGCGAAGCCGAGATCAACCAGTGCCCGCCCGGCGGCATCGAGGGCGTCCGGCGCCTCTCCAGCGTCACGGGCCGGCCGGTCATCCCGATCAACCCCGCCAACGGCATCGAGCGCCCGCGCCCGGTTGCCTTCATCGACGAGTCGCTCTGCATCGGCTGCACGCTGTGCATCCAGGCCTGCCCGGTCGATGCGATCATGGGTGCGGCCAAGCAGATGCACACCATCCTGCCGAGCCTGTGCACCGGCTGCGACCTGTGCGTGGCGCCCTGCCCGGTCGACTGCATCTCGATGGTCCCGGTGACGAGGGAGCGCACCGGCTGGGACGCCTGGTCGCAGGAAGCCGCCGATGCGGCACGAAGCCGCCACGACTTCCGCAGCGAGCGCCTGCGCCGCGAAAAGGAAGAGAACGATGCGCGCCTGGCCGCCAAGGCCCTGGAAAAGATGCGCGCGGTGACGGCGGAGGTGACCAACACGCCCGAAGAACTGGCGGAAAAGGAACGCAAGCGCGCCATCATTGCGGCCGCGATGGAGCGGGCGCGCCAGAAGGCAGCCGCGAATGTGCCCAATGCGCCACCGGACCAAAAGTAAGCAAAACCGATGAATCCCGCGAAAAGATTAGAAATATTCACGCGCTTTCGCGCGGCCAACCCCAAGCCGACCACCGAGCTCGAGTTCACTACCCCCTTCGAACTCCTGATCGCGGTGCTGCTGTCGGCGCAATCGACCGACGTCGGCGTCAACAAGGCCACGCGCCGCCTCTACCCGGTGGCCAACACCCCGCAGGCCATCCTCGACCTGGGACTGGACGAACTCAAGTCCTATATCTCGACCATCGGCCTGTACAACACCAAGGCCGCGAATGTCATGGCGACCTGCCGGATTTTGGTGGAGCAGCATGGCGGCGAGGTGCCGCGCGCGCGCGAGGCGCTGGAAGCCCTGCCCGGCGTAGGCCGCAAGACCGCCAACGTGGTGCTCAATACCGCGTTCGGCGAGCCGACCATGGCGGTCGACACCCACATCTTCCGGGTGTCGAACCGCACGAAAATCGCGCCGGGCAAGAACGTCGACATCGTCGAGCACAAGCTGCTCAAGTTCGTGCCCAAGGACTTCCTGCACGATGCCCACCACTGGCTGATCCTGCACGGCCGCTATACCTGCATAGCGCGCAAACCGAAGTGCTGGAACTGCCTGATCAAGGACCTGTGCGAGTTCAAGGACAAGACGCCGGCGCCCGCCGGGGTGATGGATCCGGCGGCCGACCTGGCCAGCCAGGCCGCCGAACTCGGCTAGCCGAGCCGTTTTTCCCCGGTGGCGAACGAGGCGCGCACGATGCGCCCGTCGACTACTTCATACACGCACAGCATCTCCACCGTGCCGCGGCCTTCCGGGAAGTTGCGGGTCACGATCTCGAGGTCGGTGACGAAGTTGCCGAGGACCGAGCGCGTGAGCAGGCGCGCATGCAGGTCGGGTTCCAGAAAGCGTTCCTGGTAACGCGGGCGGATCTGCTCATGGCCCTGGGCCAGCAGTGCGCCATGCAGCGCGAACTGCTGCGCATCCGGCGCGTAAGTGGCCATCAGGGCGCCCAAGTCCTTGGCGTTGTAGGCGTCGAGCTGCGCCTGGACGACAGCGAGGGGGGAAGTCGGGTTCATGGTCTCCGTGGGTCGATAAAAAACGCGCCAGCCTTGGCGCGTCTTTCATCTTAGCCTCAAACGCTCAGTCGTGCAGGCGAGCGGCCAGGGAGCGCCTTGCGTGCCTGCCGCGTATCCTCCACCTTGAACACCGCCACCAGCTCGTTCAGCGCCTGTGACTGGTCGTGCAGCTCCTGCGCGGCGGCCGCGGCTTCCTCCACCAGCGCCGCGTTCTGCTGCGTCACCGTATCCATCTCGCCGACGGCGACGTTGACCTGGGCGATGCCGGCGCCCTGCTCCGCGCTGGCGGTGCTGATCTCGGCGATGATGTCCATCACGCGGCGCACGCTGGTGACGACATCAATCATGGTGGCGCCGGTCTCGCCCGCGAGGCGGTTGCCGGCATCGACGCGCGCCACCGAATCATTGATCAGTTCCTTGATTTCCTTGGCCGCCATCGCCGAGCGCTGCGCCAGGTTGCGCACCTCGCTCGCGACCACCGCGAAACCGCGGCCCTGCTCGCCGGCGCGTGCCGCTTCCACCGCCGCGTTCAGTGCCAGGATATTGGTCTGGAAAGCGATGCCGTCGATGACGCTAATGATCTCGACGATCTTGCGCGAGGACTCGCTGATCGAGGCCATGGTGCCGACCACCTTCTCCACCATCTGGCCGCCCTTGGCGGCCACTTCGCAGGCCGAGACGGCGAGTTGGTTGGCCTGGCGCGCGTTGTCGGCGTTCTGCTGGACGGTCGAGGTGATTTCTTCCATCGACGAGGCGGTTTCCTCGATCGCGCCGGCCTGCTGCTCGGTGCGGCTCGACAGGTCGAGATTGCCGCGTGCGATCTGGTCGGAAGCGACAGCGATGGTCTCGGTGCCGCTGCGCACCTGCGCCACGATGGCCTGCAGGCTGCCGGTCATGTGGTTCAAGGCCTGCAGCAGCTGGCCGGTTTCGTCGTCGGTGCGTACCGCGATCGTGGTGCGCAGGTCGCCCGAGGCGACGCTCTGCGCCGCCTCGACGGCTGCGCCGAGCGGACGCGTGATCGAACGCGAAATGACGATGCCGGCCGCGACGGCGGCGACCGCGCCCAGCAGCATCAGGGAATAACCGACCAGCGTGGCGCGCGTGCCGACCGCTTCTGCCTCCAATGCGGTGGCGACGGTATGTTTGCTCATCGCTTCCTGCGCCTTGACCAGGAGTTCGGCCGGCGCCCGGTCCATGCCCTTGACGGCCTTGTCGCCGGCTGCCGCGTCGAAATCGGCGGCGGTGAAGTCGGCGAAGCCGCGGCGGTAGCCCTCGCCCATCTTCGCATGCGCCTGGCCGAACTGCCCCAGCAGCTCGCGCACTTCCCCGTCCGGCATGGCAGCGCTCAGCTCTTGCACTGCCTTGGCGAGCTCGGCCTCACTCTTCTGGAAGGCCTTCCAGTACTTGGCGCGCTGTTCTTCGTCCTTGCCGCGTAATAAGGTGTTCTTCCATTCCTGGGTCTGCAGGCGGAAGTGCGAGAGCAGGCTTTCCACGCGCTCCGCCTGGGTAGATTGCAGCACCGCGGCCCGATAGGTATCCAGCGCATGATTCAGCTGGCTCATGCCGAAGAAGCCGGCGCAGGCGACGACCAGGGTGACGACGGCGAAGCCGAGGGGAAGTTTACGACTGAGTTTCATGGACAGCTCTCGAATGAGCAGGATGACAACCTGCGAATGCCCGGTAGTTTACGTAGTTTGTAACTACCAGGCAAAACCGCGATCGACTGTCCGTTCTTTGACCCGCCTGATGTGTAGCTCGACAGCAACGCGCGCACCAGCGCGGTGCAAGCTTGCATCAAAGCAGGACGAGATTGTCCCGATGCACCAATTCAGGGCCCTCGACATAGCCCAGGATGCGTTCGATCTCGGCCGACGAATGGCGCATGATGCGCCGCACTTCGCTGCTGGTGTAGTTGGTCAGGCCGCGCGCCAGCGGCTTGCCCGCTTCGTCGATGCAGGTGATCACCTGGCCGCGCCCGAATTCGCCGCGCACCGCGACCACGCCGATCGGCAGCAGCGACTTGCCTTCCCGGGTCAGCTTCTGCGCGGCGCCGGCGTCGATCACGACTTCGCCGGTGGTGTGCAGGTGGTCGATCATCCACTGGCGCCGTGCGGTCAGGCGGCCGGTCGGCGCGGTGAGCTGGGTGCCGATCATCTCGCCGCCGGCCAGGCGCACCAGCACGTCTTCTTCACGGCCCCAGGCGATGATGGTGTGGGCGCCCGAGCGCGCCGCACGCCTGGCGGCCAGCACCTTGGTCAGCATGCCGCCGCGCCCGATGCTCGAGCCCGCCCCGCCGGCCATCGCTTCCAGTTGCGGATCGCCCGCCTGCGCTTCCCCGATCAGGCGCGCGTCCGGGTCCTTGCGCGGATCGGCGGAGAACAGGCCGCGCTGGTCGGTCAGGATCACCAGCGCGTCGGCCTCGATCAGGTTGGCCACCAGCGCGCCCAGGGTGTCGTTGTCGCCGAACTTGATTTCGTCGGTAACGACCGTATCGTTCTCGTTGATGATCGGGACCACGCCCAGGCGCAGCAGGGTGGTGAGCGTCGAGCGCGCGTTCAGGTAGCGTTCGCGGTCGGCCAGGTCGGCGTGGGTGAGCAGCACCTGGGCGGTCTTGACGCCGTGGATGTGGAAGCTGGTTTCGTAGATCTGGGCCAGGCCCATCTGGCCCACGGCGGCGCAGGCCTGCAGTTCGTGGATGTCGGTCGGGCGCGCCGTGAAGCCGAGGCGCAGCATGCCTTCGGCAATGGCGCCCGAGGACACGAGCACGACGTCCTTGCCAAGGCCGCGCAGCGCGGCGATCTGGGCCGCCCAGCGGGCGATGGCGGTATGGTCGAGACCCCTGCCCTCGTCCGTGACGAGCGAGGAACCGACCTTGACGATGATGCGGGAGGCTTGCTGGAGGGCTGAGTGGTGGCTTGAAGTCATGGTGACAGGAATTTTCCTCGCGGCCGTAAGGCCAGCAGGGAAAGTCCTGCCAACAACTCGACCGCGCAGACTGCTAATAATACCCCCTTCGGCAACCCGATCGCGAAAGCGGCGACGAGGCGCCCGGCCGGCTGGGCCAGGAGGAACAATGCGGTGAGGTCGACGAGGAGGGGCTGGTCGCCCTGTCTCGATGCCAGCAGCGCCAGCATCGCGGTAGCGAGGCGCATGCCCACGTAGATGGCGTAGAACTGGCTGTAGCCGTTCACGCCGACGAGAAAGATGCCCATCGCCGACGCGATGCGGTCGGGATCGAGCATGGCCGCCAGCGCCGCCAGCGAACTGGCGGTGGCGACGAGCTGCAGCAGCTGGCTGCGCAGCCAGCTGCGAGTGACGGACGACGCGGCCAACTTAGCGTCTCTTAATCCTCGAGAATCTTGAAACGCGGATCGTCCGGGTCGATCGAATTGATGCCGCGCGCTTCCTCGGTCATGGTGGTTTCTTCGGCGCGCTGCTCGCTGGTGCGCTTCTCTTCCAGGTGCAGGTAGATCGCGTTGACCAGGTCCTGGCAGCCTTCGCGATTCAATGCCGAGATCTCGAACACCGGCCCTTTCCAGGCCATGCGCTTGACGAAGTCCTTGACGCGCTTCTTGCGCTCGGCCTCGTCGATCACGTCAAGCTTGTTCAGCACCAGCCAGCGCGGCTTGTTCAGCAGCTCTTCGTCGTACTTTTCCAGCTCCTTGACCAGGGCCTTGGCTTCCTTGACCGGATCGACCTTCTCATCGAAGCCCGACAGGTCGACGATGTGCAGCAGCAGGCCGGTACGCGCCAGGTGGCGCAGGAACTGGTGACCCAGGCCCGCGCCTTCGGCCGCGCCTTCGATCAGGCCGGGGATGTCGGCGATGACGAAGCTCTTCTCGTGCGACACGCGCACCACGCCCAGGTTCGGGTGCAGGGTGGTGAACGGGTAGTCGGCGATCTTCGGCTTGGCGTTCGAGACGGCGGTAATAAAAGTAGACTTGCCGGCGTTCGGCATGCCCAGCAGGCCCACGTCGGCCAGCACCTTCAGCTCCAGGCGCAGGGTGCGGCGCTCGCCGGCCTTGCCTTCGGTCTTCTGGCGCGGCGCGCGGTTGGTCGAGGTCTTGAAGTGGATGTTGCCCCAGCCGCCCTCGCCGCCCTTGGCCAGCAGTTCGGTCTGGCCGTGCTCGGTCAGGTCGGCAACGATCTCGCCGTTGACGTCGTCCACGATCAGCGTGCCGACCGGCATGCGCATGTAGACGTCTTCGGCGCCCTTGCCGTAGCAGTCCGAGCCGCGGCCCGGTTCGCCGTTGCGGGCGTGATGGGTCTTCGAATAGCGGAAGTCCACCAGGGTGTTGATGTTACGGTCGGCCACCACGTAGATCGAGCCGCCCTTGCCGCCGTCGCCGCCGTCCGGGCCGCCGAATGGGCGGAACTTCTCGCGGCGGAACGAGGCGCACCCGTTGCCGCCGTCGCCGGCGATGACTTCAATTCTTGCTTCGTCGATAAACTTCATGATGATGACCGATAAAAACTAAAAAGGCCCTACCGTGGGCAGAGCCTTTCGATGGAAGGCTTGCGCCTTGCAAAGAAGCGCCGCGTGAAGCGGCGCGAGTAACTACTTAAGCAGCGACTGCTTCGTTGGCAACGACGGTCACGAACTGCTTCGAGCCCACGCCTTGCTTGACGAACTTGACGGTACCGTCGACCAGCGCGAACAGGGTGTGATCCTTGCCGGTGCCGACGTTGGTGCCAGCGCGCACCGGGGTGCCGCGTTGACGGATGATGATGCCGCCGGCGTTGATCGCCTGGCCGCCGTAGACTTTCACGCCGAGGCGTTTGCTTTCTGAGTCACGGCCGTTGCGGGTAGTACCGCCACCTTTTTTGTGTGCCATTTATTTGCTCCTTGATGAATGAACCTGGTGGATCAGACGGGATTAGCCGTTGATCGACACCACCTGGATTTCGGTGAAGTTCTGGCGATGGCCCTGACGCTTCTGGTAGTGCTTACGACGGCGCATCTTGAAGATGCGGACCTTGTCGTGGCGACCGTGGGAAACAACTTTCACCAGGACCGAGGCACCTTCGACCAGCGGAGCACCAAACTTGATGCTGTCGCCCGCGCCGAGCGCGAGAACTTGATCGATGGTGAGTTCGGAACCAATGTCAGCAGGTATCTGTTCTACTTTGAGTTTTTCGCCAGCGACAACTTTATATTGCTTGCCACCGGTTTTTATGACCGCGTACATGATTGAAACCTCATCAAATGTTTAAAAGATTCCCACCGGCGTCGAGACGCTGGACTGTTCGGAAGCCGGGGAACAGGGGATTATACATAACTCGCTGCAGCGCGTCAAAAGGCCTTGACGATTCGCTCCGGATGGTGTTGCCGTCGTAGCACAATGCCAAGTTTCAGCCGGACTTTCGCTCGCCTTAGAGAGTGATAAGCCATCCGTGGGACGCCCTTCCCTTGCATGACGTATAATCTCGGCACTTAACCAAATACTCACCGTTTATTGCAGGTTCGCCTTGTCAGCTGCTACCCAACACGCCCAGAACACCATCGCCCAATCGATCGCCACCGACATGGAGGCCGTGAACGCGGTGATCCGACAGCGACTGCAGTCGGAAGTGAGCCTGGTGAACCAGATCGCCGAGTACATCATCAGCGCGGGCGGCAAGCGAATCCGGCCGGTACTGGTACTGCTGCTGGCCAATGCCTACGGCTACAAGGGTACGGCCCACCACGAGCTGGCGGCGGTGGTCGAATTCATCCACACCGCGACCCTGCTGCACGACGACGTGGTCGACGAATCCTCGATGCGCCGTGGGCGCCAGACGGCCAACGCCCTGTTCGGCAACGCCGCCTCGGTGCTGGTGGGCGACTACCTGTACTCGCGCTCCTTCGAGATGATGACCAGCCTCGACAACATGCGCGTGATGAGCATCCTGTCGCGCGCCACCACCGTGATCGCCGAAGGCGAAGTGCTGCAGCTGCTGAACATGCACGATCCGGACGTGACGCATGAAAGCTACCTGAAGGTGATCCGCTCCAAGACCGCCAAGCTGTTCGAGGCGGCCGCCGAGCTGGGCGCCCTGGTGGGCGGCGCCGATGACGAGCAGATCGCCGCGGCCGGCGAATACGGCCGCTCGCTGGGCACGGCCTTCCAGCTGATCGACGACGTGCTGGACTACGCCGGCGACGCCGCCGAGATCGGCAAGAACCTGGGCGACGACCTGCGCGAAGGCAAGCCCACCCTGCCGCTGATCTGGCTGATGGAAAACGGTACCCCGGAACAGCGCCAGCTGGTGCGCAGCTGCATCGAGCATGGCGACGAGGAACAGTTCGAAGCGGTGCTGGCGGCGGTGACCTCGAGCGGCGCACTGGACTACACCCGCCAGCAGGCGGAACAGGCTGCGCGCCGCGCGGCCGAGGCAATTTCTGGCCTGCCGGAAAGCGTCTACAAGGCGAGCCTGCAGCAGCTCTGCAGTTTCGCTGTTGACAGGAACCATTGAGCCGAATATAGTAATGCCTTCCCGAGATTTCGGTAACGAAGTCTCAAACAGTCGGGGTGTAGCTTAGCCCGGTAGAGCGCTACGTTCGGGACGTAGAGGCCGGAGGTTCGAATCCTCTCACCCCGACCACCGAATTCGAAAAAGCCAGATCCAGCGTCAGCTGATCTGGCTTTTTTCATGGGCGCGCACCGTTCGGCATTCATGCACCCTGCATGCGACATCGTTTATATTCGTGCTATCGCATGCCAGGGACATGGAGCATCGCGCCCCAGCGACATGCGCAGGAGTGTTCCGGCTACGTCCACAGGGGCTCACCATGCGAATCTCACGACTGTTTCCTGCCGCACTGGCAGCAGTACTCCTCTCCCATACGGCGCACGCCGCCGAGCCGAGCGCAAGCGAGCAGCAAGTCCGCAAGCGCGCCGCCGCGGTCGAACCGCAGCTGATCAAGTGGCGGCGCGACATCCACCAGCATCCCGAGCTCGGGAACCAGGAAACCCGCACCGCCAAGCTCGTGGCCGACCACTTGCGCCAGCTGGGCCTGGAGGTGCGCACCGGGATCGGCATCACCGGCGTGGTCGGCATCCTCAAGGGCGCCAAGCCGGGCAAGACGGTGGCGCTGCGCGCCGACATGGATGCGCTACCGGTCAAGGAGCCGGCCGGCCTGCCCTTCGCATCCAAGGCCAAAGGCAATTACCAGGGACGCGAGGTCGACGTCATGCACGCGTGCAGCCACGATACCCACACGGCGATGCTGATGGCGACCGCGACGGTGCTGGCGGGCATGCGCGACAGCCTGGCCGGCACCGTGATGTTCATCTTCCAGCCCGCAGAGGAAGGTTCCAGCACCTTCCTGCCCGGCACCGGCAAGGCCTGGGGCGCCAAACTGATGCTCGACGAGGGCCTGTTCAAGCAGCTCAAGCCGGATGCGGTACTGGCCATGCACGTCATGCCGGGCCGTTCGGGCGAGATCAGCTGGCGTACCGGCCCCATCACGGCCGCAAGCGATTCGCTCGACATCAGCATCACCGGCAAGCAAGGACATGGCGGCATGCCATGGAATACGATCGACCCGATCGTGACCTCGGCGCTCGTCATCAACGGCCTGCAGACCGTGGTGAGCCGACGGGCCAACCTGACGGAGTCTCCCGTGGTGGTCACCGTCGGCACGATCAATGGCGGCACCGGCCCGAACATCGTTCCCGAAACGGTGAACATGACCGGAACGATTCGCAGCTATGGCAAGAAAGTCCGCGGCGATGTCGTGGAGGACATCAAGACCAGCGCACAGAACATCGCCGCCAGTACCGGCGCGGAAGCGAAGGTCACGATCGTCCCGATGTACGATGCCGTGGAAAACCAGAAAGCCCTGGCCGACAGCATGCGGCCGGTGCTGGAGCGCGCCACCGACGGCAAGGTCTCGCAGGCGCTCCTGTCAGGCGCGTCGGAAGACTTTTCCTTCTTCTCCGAACAGGTGCCGGGACTGTATGTCTTCCTGGGCATTACGCCCGACGGGCAAGATCCGGCCAAGGCGGCGCCGAACCACAATCCCAAGTTCTTTGTCGACGAAAAGGCCCTGGTTGTCGGCGTACGGGCCATGTCCATGATGGCGCTCAACTACCTGGCGAGCGGAGAGCGGATGGCGGCGAAGTAGGACTCTCCGGGCTCGCAGCGCACCGACCCGGCGCGAAAAATCAGTTTGTTGACCGATCCCTGCCAGGGTGATTTTCTGCGCAGGATCTGGGTCAAGATACGGGCTTCTCCATTCCTGCCGCAAGCGCGGTACGTCTGTCATGAAGCCATTGCTGCCGATCCTCCTCATGCTGGCTGCATCACCTGCCCTGGCCCAGGCGCCAGGCAAGTACACTGCCATCCATTCCGGCGTGCCGCTGTTCGACGACCGCGGCCGCGAAGTCAGCGCCCACGGCGCCAACATCGTGCGCGAGGGCGACGCCTGGTACCTGTTCGGCGAAGCCCACACCGACGGCAGCAATGCCTTCGCAGGCTTCAACGCCTACTCCTCGAAGGACCTGTACAACTGGAAGTTCGAAGCCGTGGCCCTGCCGGTCCAGGCTTCCGGCGCGCTGGGACCGGAGCGAGTCGGCGAACGTCCGAAGGTCTTGAAGTCGCCGTACACTGGCGAATACGTGATGTTCATGCACGCCGACGCCATGGACTACCGCGACCAGTACGTCGGCTACGCCACTGCGAAGTCGATCACCGGTCCCTATACCTTCCAGGGACCGCTGCTGTTCGACGGCAAGCCGATCAGGAAGTGGGACATGGGCGCCTTCCAGGACAAGGACGGCGCCGGCTACGTGCTGACGCATGGCGGCGACATCTACCGCCTGGCCGACGACTACCGCAGCGTGGCCGCCCAGGTGAACAAGGCGATGGTCCCGCACGGCTTCGAATCCCCCGCCCTGTTCCGCGACGGCGACACCTATTATTTCCTGGGTTCGAACCTGACCGGCTGGGAACGCAACGACAATTACTACTTCAGCGCCAAGTCGCTGGGCGGCCCGTGGGTCAAGCAGGGCCTGGTCGCACCGGAAGGCACGCTCACCTGGAATTCGCAGGTCAGCTACGTGCTGCCGATCCAGGGCTCGCAAGGCACGACCTACATGTTCATGGGCGACCGCTGGTCCTTCCCGCGCCAGGCCACCGCCGCCACCTATGTGTGGCAGCCGCTCACTGTCAAGGATGGCAAAATCTCGATGCCGCAGTACCGCGACTCCTGGACCATCGACACGCGCACTGGACTGGCAGGCGAAGCGAAAGTCCCGACCACCACCCTCGAGGACACCGATGCGCGCGTGAGCTACCGCGGCAGTTGGAAACGCGCCACCGAACCGGTCACGTACAGCACCGCCGATGCGAAGGACGCCTCGTTCACCCTGAAGTTCACGGGCACCGGTGCAAACCTGTACGGCGTCGCCACGGTCGATGGCGGCTATGCCCGCATCACGCTCACCGACAGCCGCGGCAAGCCAGTGCTGGTCTCGAACGTCGACCTGTATTCGAAGTACACGACGCCGAGCCTGAAGTTCGTCAGCCCGGCCCTACCGCGCGACACCTACACGATGACGGTATCGGTACTGGAGGAAAACTGGTACTGGCTCAACAAGAAGGGCGAGCGCTCCGGCAGCCAGGGTGTCGCGGTCGGCTTTGACAAGCTGCTGGTGCGCGATTAAGCGAAAGCCCTGCCCACAGGTCGGGCTTTCCCTAGCTGCTTGCAGCCAGCAGCTGCCGGATCTCCGGCAGGCAGGAACCGCAATTGCCGCCGGCGCGCAGGCAGGCGGTCACGCCCGCGGCATCCCGCAGGCCGTGTTCCTCGATCGCCTTGCAGATCGTGTTGCGGCCTACGCCGAAGCAGGAACACACGGTCGGGCCCGGATCGGCGCCCTGCGCGGGCAGACGGCCCGCAAGCAGCGTGGCCCGTTCCTGTGCCGACAGCAAGTCCCGGGCGAACAGGCCGCCCAGCCAGGTACGGGCCGGCAGGTCCGGGCGGCGCGCCACGAACAGGCAGGCCTGCAAGCGCCCGTCGACCAGCAGGGCGCAGCGCAGCATGCCCTCGGCCTTGTCCTCGTATTCGATCCAGTCCGCGTCCTCGCCTGCCCCCAGCAGTACGCGCGCCCAGCCTGGGGAGACCGCTTCGCGGCCGCCCAGTTCGTAGCGCACGAAGCCGGCGCCGCGCACGCGCGTCCAGTTGGCGACGCGTCCCAGGTCCAGCTCCTCGCGACACAGGATGAAGCCATGCCAGGCCACCCCGAAAGGCTCGACCCGGACCGGCGTATGCTTGAATTCGGGCTCGCCCGACACCGGGTCGACGTCCGGATTGACCACGGCGCCGACCCGCGCATCCGAGGCGGTCTGGCCGTTCCAGTGGATCGGGATGAAGGCGGCGCCGCGCGCGATGCCGCCGCTGTGCGCCACCCGCGCCACCATCGCGCCCCAGCGGCTGGTGACGCGCGCCAGCTCGCCTTCGCGCACGCCACTCGTCAAGGCGTCGTGCGGATGCAGGTCCACGAAGGGTTCGGGTGCGTGAGCGGCCAGGCGCGGCGACTTGCCGGTCCGGGTCATGGTGTGCCACTGGTCGCGCAGGCGGCCCGTGTTCAGCGCCAGCGGGAACTCGCCGCCCGGCGCATTGGCCGGCAGGCGCGGCGCGGTCGCCACGAAACGCGCCCTGCCGTCAGGATGGGCAAAGCGGCCGTCGGCGAACAGGCGCGTCGTTCCGGCACCGCTGCGCAGGACGGGCCATTGCAAGGGTTCGAGCGCGTCGTAGGCGGCGCGGTCCATGCCGGCCAGGCTGTCGATGCGGAAGGCGCGCGGCAGCTCCCCTTCCCCGTTGCGCCAGCCAGAGAGCCGGGCATGCTCGTCGAAGATCTCGTGCACGCCCGCGTAATCGAAGCCGCGGAAACCCATGCGCCGGGCCACCTGGCAGATCGCCTGCCAGTCGCTGCGCGCTTCTCCCGGCCTTGGGAGGAAGCCGCGCTGGCGCGAGATGCAGCGTTCGGAATTGGTGACGGTGCCATCCTTCTCGCCCCAGCCCAGTGCGGGCAGCAGCACGTGTCCCAGCGCGGCGGTATCGGTATCCGGACTCATGTCCGAGACCACCACCAGCTCGCAGCGCTCCAGGGCGCGCCGGACCTGGTCGGCGTCCGGCAGGCTGACCACCGGATTGGTCGCCATGATCCACACGGCCTTCACCTTGCCCGCTTCGATCGCGCGGAACAGGTCCACCGCCTTCAGGCCCGGCTTGTCGGCGATGCGCGGGGCATCCCAGAAGCTGCGCACCGCCTCGCGGTGGGCCGGCTGATCGAGCTCCAGGTGGCTGGCCAGCATGTTGGCCAGCCCGCCCACTTCGCGTCCGCCCATGGCGTTCGGCTGGCCGGTCAGCGAGAACGGCCCCATGCCCGGCTTGCCGATCCGGCCGGTGAGCAGGTGGCAGTTGATGATGCTGTTGACCTTGTCCGTGCCGCTTGAGGACTGGTTGACGCCCTGCGAGAAGGCGGTGACGACTTTTTCGGTTGCGGCAAACAGCTCGTAGAACTCGGCCAGTTGGCGCGGATCGACGCCGCAGGTGCGCGCCACGAAGTCGATGTCGGCGCAGTGGCCCGCTTGTTCGAGGGCGGCATCGAGGCCGCTGGTGTGGTCCGCCACGAAAGCATGGTCTGACCTGCCGGCACGCGCCAGGTGGCTGAGCAGGCCGTTGAACAGCCAGACGTCGGTGCCCGCCTTGACCGGCAGGTGCAGGTCGGCCAGCTCGCAGGTGGCGGTGCGGCGCGGATCGATCGCGACGATGCGCAAGCCGGGCCGTGCTTCCTTGGCCTTGACGATGCGCTGGAACAGCGTCGGGTGGCACCAGGCCGTGTTGGAGCCGACCAGCACGAGCAGGTCGGCCAGTTCGAAGTCCTCGTAGCAGCCCGGCACCAGGTCTTCGCCGAAGGCGCGCTTGTGCCCGGCCACGCTGGACGACATGCACAGGCGCGAATTGGTGTCGATGTTGGCGCTACCCACGAAACCCTTCATGAACTTGTTGGCGACGTAGTAGTCTTCGGTCAGCAGCTGGCCGGAGACGTACATCGCCACCGCGTCCGGGCCATGCTCGGCGATGATGGCTGCGAACGTGGAGGCGACCTTGTCGACCGCCTCCTCCCAGCCGGCCGTGCGCAGCCTGCCGTCCTCGCGGATGGCTGGCGCCAGCAGGCGTGCGTCCAGGCCGAGCGTCTCGCCCAGCGCCGCACCCTTGACGCACAGGCGGCCGCGGTTTGCGATGTGCTCCGGGTCGCCCTCGATCAGGGCGCCGTCCGCCATCGGCGTCGCCTTGATGCCGCAGCCGACGCCGCAGTAGGGACAGGTGGTGCGGACTGCCGCCGCGATCGGGATCATCGGAACACCCATCAGGCAGCCTCGCATAGAGTCGGACCGAACAGCAGCCGGTCGCGGATGCTTGAAACGTCGGTGCCCTGCTGGATCAGGTCGAAGTACCAGGGCCCATCCGCCACGTCGCCGTACAGCACCGCGCCGGTCACACGCCCCCCCATCAGCACCAGGCGCTTGTACACGCCGGCGTGGCGGTCGCGCAGCACCAGGTCTTCGCTGCCCTCCAGGCCACTGAAGTCGCCGGCCGAGTACAGGTCGATGCCGGTGACCTTCAGCTTGACAGCTAGGGCCTGCTGCACGTAGCGGCGGTGGCCGAGCCCGGCCAGGTGGGCGGCGCAAACGCGCGCCTGGTCCCAGATCGGCGCCACCAGGCCGAAGGTGGCCTTGCGGTGCTGGACGCATTCGCCCACCGCATACACGCGCGGGTCGTAGGTCTGCAGGGTGTCGTCGACCACGATCGCACGCTCGACGTGCAGGCCGGCATCAACTGCCAGCGCCACGTTGGGGCGTACGCCGGCGGCCATCACCACCAGGTCGGCCGGCACCTCGCTACCGTCGGCGAAGCGCACCGCTTCCACCTTGCCATCACCCAGGATCGCCTCGGTCTGCGCGCCGAGCAGGATGCGCAGGCCGCGCCGTTCCAGCGCGCTTTTCAGGAGCAGGGCCGCGGCCGGGTCGAGCTGCTGGTTCATCAGGCTGCTCGTCAAGTGCACGACGGTCACGTTCATCCCCTGGCGCAGCAGCCCGTTGGCCGCCTCCAGGCCGAGCAGGCCGCCGCCGATCACCACCGCACTGCCGCCGCGCCGCGCCGCGGCCAGCATCACGCCGACATCGTCGAGGTCGCGGAAACCCACCACGCCGGCGAGCTGGGCACCCGGCACCGGCACGATGAAGGGGCTGGAACCGGTGGCCAGCAGCAGGCGGTCGTAAGACATTTCCAGGCCGGAGCGGGCGCGTACGATCCGGCGCGCACGGTCGATCGCCACCACCGGGTCGCCCGCGTGCAGCACGATGTTGTTCTCCACGTACCACGCGCGGCTATGCAGGATGATGTCATCAAGCGTCTTCTCGCCCGCCAGCACCGGCGAGAGCATGATGCGGTTGTAGTTCACACGCGGTTCGGCGCCGAACACGGTGATATCGTACAGGTCCGCGTCGAGCTTGAGCAATTCCTCGACGGTGCGCATGCCGGCCATGCCGTTGCCGACCACGACCAGTCTTTGCTTTACGGTGCGATCCATACCTTGCCTCCTTCCACGCGGGCCGGGTAGCTGGCGACCGAGTGTTCGGGCGCTTCCAGGCACTCGCCGCTGTGGAGGTCGAAATGCTGCTTGTAGATGGGCGAGGCGACCACGATGCGCTCCCCCAGACTGCCGACCAGTCCCCGCGACAGCACGGCGGCCTGCGCATTCGGGTCGAAGTTATCGATGGCGAAGACGCGCGGCTCCTCGGCACCGACGCGGAACACGGCCACCTGGCGGCCGTCCAGCAGTGCGCAGACGCCGGTATCCGGCACGATCTCGTCCAGTTGGCAGACGGCAGTCCAGTTCTGTAATTGCAGGTCTCGGTGCATGGCTTATCTCCTCAATGGTTCAGGCTGCGCTGGCGGCGATCGGGATGACGCGGCCGCGCCTCTCCTCGGGACTGGCCGGGCGGATCTGGCCGCGCTCCGGCACGAACACGACGTTGTTATCAAGCGCCTCGCTGTTGACGAAATGGCGGAAGCGGCGCCGTACGTCCGGATTGGTGACGGCTTCCTTCCACTCGTCGGCATAGGTGTCGACCACCTGCTGCATCTGCGCTTCCAGTTCGGCCCCGATGCCCAGCTTGTCGTCGATCACCACCGCTTTCAGGTAATCCAGACCGCCTTCGAGGTTCTCGCGCCACACGCTGGTGCGCTGCAGGCGGCCGGCGGTGCGCACGTAGAACATCAGGAAGCGGTCGACCAGCTTCACCACCATCTCGTCGTCGATGCCTGATGCGATCAGCTCCGCATGGCGCGGCTTCATGCCGCCGTTGCCGCAGACGTAGAGGTTCCAGCCCTTCTCGGTGGCGATCAGGCCGACGTCCTTGCCCTGGGCTTCGGCGCACTCGCGGGTGCAGCCGGAGACGCCGAACTTGATCTTGTGCGGCGCGCGCAGGCCCTTGTAACGGTTCTCGAGCGCGATGGCGAAGGCCAGGCTGTCGCCCACGCCGTAGCGGCACCAGGTCGAGCCGACACAGGATTTCACGGTGCGCAGCGACTTGCCGTAGGCATGGCCCGACTCGAAGCCGGCGGCGATGAGTTCTTCCCAGATGTTCGGCAACTGCTCCACGCGCGCACCGAACAGGTCGACGCGCTGGCCGCCCGTGATCTTGGTGTACAGGCCGTACTTCTTGGCCACCTGCCCCACCGCGATCAGGCCGTCCGCCGTCACCTCGCCGCCCGGCATGCGCGGCACCACCGAATAGGTCCCGTCCTTCTGGATGTTGCCGAGGAAGTAGTCGTTCGAGTCCTGCAGGCTGGCGTGCTCCGGCTTGAGCACGAAGTCGTTCCAGCTGGACGCCAGGATGTTGGCCACCACCGGCTTGCAGATGTCGCAACCCAGGCCCTTGCCGTGGCGCGCGATCAGTTCGCCGAAGCTGCGGATGCCTTCCACGCGCACCAGGTGGTAGAGCTCCTGGCGCGAGCAGGCGAAGTGTTCGCACAGATGGTCCTTCACTTCCACACCCAGGCGGGACAGCTCGGCATTCATCACCTGGGTCATCAGGGGCACGCAGCCGCCGCAGGCGGTGCCAGCTTTCGTACAGCTCTTGAGCGCGCCGATCGTGCCGGCGCCGCCCGCCACCGCCTCGCACAGGGCGCCCTTGGAAACGTCGTTGCAGGAGCAGATCTGGGCGCTGGCCGGCAGCGCGTCCACACCGAGGGCCGGGCGCGCCGCGCCTTCCAGCGCCGGCAGGATCAGCACTTCGGGCGATTCCGGCAGCGCAATCCCGTTCAGCATCATCTGCAACAGCTCGCCATAAGAAGCGGCGTCGCCCACCAGCACGGCGCCCAGCAGGACCTTGCCGCACTCCGAGGTGACGATCTTGCGGTACACCTGCTTGCGCTCGTCCAGGAACTGGTAGCTGCGGCTGCCGGGAGTGGCGCCGTGGGCGTCGCCAATGCTGGCCACGTCCACGCCCATCAGTTTCAGCTTGGTGCTCATGTCGGCGCCCGTGAAGCCAGCCTCCAAGCCGAGGATCCGCTTGGCCGCCGTGCGCGCCATGTCGTAGCCCGGGGCCACCAGGCCGAACAGCTGGCCATTCCACAGCGCGCATTCGCCGATCGCGTAGATATGCGGATCGGACGTCTGGCAGCGCTCGTCGATGACGATGCCGCCGCGCTGGCCGAGCGCCAGGCCGCTCGCGCGCGCCAGTTCGTCGCGCGGGCGGATGCCGGCCGAGAACACGATCATGTCGGCGTCCAGGTGGCTGCCGTCGGCGAACTGCATGCGGTGCGTGCCCTCCTCGCCATCGACGATGGCGAGGGTGTTCTTCTGCGTGTGCACCTGCACGCCCAGTTCTTCGATCTTGTTGCGCAGCACGCGCGCACCGGGATCGTCGACCTGCACCGCCATCAGGCGCGGCGCGAACTCGACCACGTGGGTCTGCAGGCCGAGGTCGCGCAGCGCCTTGGCGCATTCCAGGCCGAGCAGGCCGCCACCGACCACCACGCCAGTGCGCGAACGTGCGCCGCACTCGCTCATCGCTTCCAGGTCGTCGATGGTGCGGTAGACGAAGCAGTCCTTGCGGCTTGCTCCCGGTACCGGCGGCACGAAGGGCGTGGAGCCGGTGGCCAGCACCAGCTTGTCGTACGCCAGCGGCTCGCCTTCGGCCAGCATCACCTGGCGCGCTTCGCGGTCGATGCCGGTCACGCGGGCGCCGAGGCGCAGCGTGAGTTGCGGATTGTCGAAGAAACCGGGCGCCACCAGCGACAGGTCTTCTGCGCTTTTCCCGGCGAAGAATTCAGACAGGTGGACCCGGTCGTAGGCGGGACGCGCTTCTTCCCCGAGGATGGTCACGCGCAGGTCGGGACTCCCGCTGCCTGCCAGGGTTTCGACAAATTTATGGCCCACCATGCCGTGGCCGACGACGACGATATGCATTGCGCTACTCCTTATGCTGCGGTGACCGCCGGCGCGGCCGGGCTGGCCTCGCTCGCGCTCATGGTGAAACGGGCGGCGATGGCGCACAGGCTCGAAGCCAGCACCAGCACGCTCAGGATGGTCAGGGTCTGGGCGATGTCGCCCGTGCCTTTCATGAGGAAACCCGCGGCCACCGCGCCCACGTTGCCGCCGGCGCCGACGATGCCGGCCACGCCGCCCAGCGCCTTGGGCGCCACGAAGGGCACCAGCGCATAGGTGGCGCCGCAGGCCATGTGGGTGAACAGGCCGAAGCACAGCATGGCGATCACGGCATAGACCACGCCGTCGGCCTGGGCGAACCACAGCAGGCCCAGGCCCTCGCCGATCATCAGCACGAACAGCACGGTGACGCGGCTGTTAAGGTTCCCGCCACGGGCGCTGCGGTCCGACAGCCAGCCGCCCAGCGCACGGGCGAACAGGGCCAGCAGGCCGAAGCTGCCCGCCGCCAGCCCGGCCGCGCCCAGCGACAGTCCGAAGTGCTCGACGTAATACACGGCGGCGATGTTGTGGATGAAGATCTCGATGCCGAAGCAGGCGCCGTAGGTGACGAACAGCAGCCAGGCGCGGTGGTTGCGGCAGGCGTCGCGAAAGCTCGCCCAGCCGCCCTTGCCGCCAGGGAGCGCTTCGCCGCGCGCCCGCATGTCATCGAAGTTACCGGCAGGGCAGTCCTGGGTATAGCGCCAGTAGAAGAAAGCCATCACGATCATCATCAGGCCGGGCACCACCAGCGCCACGCGCCAGCTCAGGGCCTGCGAGACGCCCAGCATGGTGACGGCGACCAGCAGCAGCGGCATCAGGGCCTGGGCCGCACCGCCGCCGCTGTTGCCCCAGCCGGCCGCCGCCGCATTGGCGGTGCCAACCACCTTGGGGCCGAACATCACCGAGGTGTGGTATTGGGTGATGACGAAGCTGGCGCCGACCGCGCCGATCCCGAGGCGGAACAGCAGGAAGCTTTCGTAGCTCTGCGCCATGGCCACGCCCAGCACCGGGATCGAGCCGAGCAGCAGCAGGCCGGTGTAGGCCTTGCGCGGACCGAAGCGGTCGCACAGGGGGCCGATCAGCAAGCGCACGAAGATCGTGATGGCGACCGCCGCGATGTTGATGTTGGCGATCTGCTCCATCGACAGGCCGAATTCGCCCTTGATCACCGGCATGAGCGGCGCGCAGGCGAACCAGGCGAAGAAGCAGATGAAGAAGGCCACCCAGGTTAGGTGGAAGGCGCGCATCGGCGCCGTGTCGAACGAGAAGAGCGTGATGCTGTCTGCCTTGTTGTCCAATGTATTGGCCATGTTTCTTCCTTTGAAAAACAAAACGGCGTCCGCGCTCCTGCCGTGATGGCAGCGAGCCGCGGACGCCGTTGTCCTGGTTGCCGGCCCCTCGTTAGGCCGGCGAAAAAGTGAAGAGGATCGCCATTGATCCGTATCCTCTTAACAGCAAGAGGCGTGCCACCTTGCTCCCAGAGGGAAGCGCATGTATCCGACGGGATCACGCGCTACATTGCGGTGCAACATGCGCGTTAATGATGCAGGTTTGCGCACCGGTTCAGGCAGCACGCTGCACCGATCCGGAATGGCCGGCCGGGTCGCTGCCGTCCCAGACGCGGCCGTCGAGCAGGGTGGAACTACGCATGGCGCTCTCCGGCACAGCCACGCCTGCCATTGCCGCGCCGTCGCGGTAGAGATCAATGCGGTTGACCTCCCGCGCGATCGCGGCATAGGGCGGATCGGCGCGCAACAGGCCCCAGCGGCGCTGCTGGGTGAGGAACCACATGCCGTCCGACAGCCAGGGAAAGCTGGCCTCGCCGTCGGCGAAGAAATGCAGGCCGTTGTGCCCGCGCCAGGCCCCCGTGGCGTACGCCTTGCCGGGACGCCCGGCCAGGCAGACCTGCAGCACGTCCCTGTCCGCATTCACATAGGCCGGGCTGGCCAGCACCTCGGCGGCGGCCTCGCGGTTGGTGCGCGAGGCATCCAGCCAGCGCGCCGTTTCCAGCAAGGCGGCGACCAGGGCGCGGCAGGTATTCGGGTAGCTTGCTGCGAAATCGGCGCCCGTGCCCAGTACCTTGCCCGGATGATCGGGCCAGATCTCCTCGCTCGACACCGACAGCAGCCCGGCGCCTTCGCGCACCGCGCGCTGGCCCCAGGGCTCGCCGGCGCAGAAGCCGTCCATGTGGCCGGCCGCCAGGCTGGCCGCCATCTGGCCGGGCGGCACGGTGACCAGCTTGCAGTCCGCGAGAGGATCGATGCCCGCCGCCGCCAGCCAGTAATACAGGAACATCGCATGGTTCCCGGTCGGGAAAGTATGCCCGAAGGTGGGGCACAATACGCCGGCGCGCACCAGCCGCGCCAGCGCCGCCGCGTCGGGAGCCCTGGCGGCCAGCGCGCGCGACAGCGTGATGCCCTGGCCGTTGCGGTTCAGGTTCATCAGGACGGCCATCTGACGGGCCCGCGTGCCGATGCCCATCTGCAGGCCGTACAGCAGGCCAACCAGGACGTGGGCGGCGTCGATGTCGCCGCCGACCAGGCGGTCGCGCATGCCCGTCCAGGACAGCTCGCGGCTCAATTCGAGCTTGATCCCGTACAGTTCGTCGAAGCCGAGCACGGATGCCATCACCACCGGCGCGCAGTCCGCCAGCGGCAGGTAGCCGATGCGCACCAATGTTCTTTCCGGTTTGTCCGAGCCGGCGATCCATGCGCCGCCGTTTTCCTTGCCAATGCCTGTCATAGGGTTCCTGTCTTTCGCACCGCCGGCATCAGCCGAGCAGGTCTTCCACGTCGATGAGCCGCTGCGCGATCTCCGCCAGCTTCAGGTTCTTGTTCATGGCCATGCTGCGCAGGCGCTGGTAGGCCTGGTCCTCGGTGAGCCGGTAGCGCGTCATCAGGAGGCCCTTGGCGCGGTCGACGGTCTTGCGCTCGGCCAGCTTCTGGCGCGTGCCCTCCAGCTCGTCCAGCAGCTTCTGCTCGCGACGGAAGCGCGCCAGCGCCACGTCGAGCACCGCCTTCACACGCTCGGCCTGCAGGCCGGCCACGATGTAGGCCGACACGCCCGCGTCCAGGGCCGCGTCCATGCTGGCCGGCGCGTCGTCTTCGGTGAACAGCACGATGGGGCGGCGCGCATCGCGGGTGGCGATCACGATGTGCTCAAGGACGTCGCGCGCGTCGGACTCGCTGTCGACGATGATCATGTCCGGCTGCAGCTGGGCGACGCGCTCGGGCAGGAACACGTCGGCGGGGAGCGAGGCGACCAGGTCGTAGCCCGATTCGAGCAGGCCGATCCGCAGCGCTGCGCTGCGCTGGGCCTGCCCGGCGAGCGCCGCGTCGCGCTGCGCGCCGGGGGGTGTGGCGGGATTGACGACGACGATCCGCAAATGAGGTGGTACACAGCCTGTCGATTTCATGCCGGTATGTCATGCAAGAACCGATCCAGCTATGAAATGCCCCTCGCTACCTCAGCCATTCACAGTGGCAACAAAGAGACATTCGCCGCGTAAATATCACTGGTCGAGCTAGTTCATCAATTATTCATCAATCGCATCGAAGGAATCACCAATCTAAAGTTTATTTATGGCCCTGTCCTCCTTATACTGCAACGCAACATCGCAATCTTTACAGGGGAATTCACCATGGCCACGACCCGCCGCTTCTTCGCCAGCGCCCTCGCCGCAGTGCGCAGCTTTTCGATCGAACTCTATGCCGCGCACGGCGGCTGGGCACCTGCGGTGCGAGGCTGAGCATGGACCTGCTCGACACCGTCCTGAGCGTCTGCGCCCTCACGGCCCTGGTCGTGCGCCTGGCCCTGTTCCTGCGTCCGGCAAAGCGCCCGGGCAAGGCGGCCTGAACGCTGCGACGCAACAGCAGTATTTATATGTACGCGCCGGTTGTACGTATGTACGTACGCCGGCGCGTTCTTTTTTAGCAGGCCCGTTCTCCACATGCCCCGCAGCGTGAAATGCTGAGCTAGAATGCAAGTCGCATTTTCTGGCAAGAAAGCCAACCTCCTTTCTACTTCAGCTCCTACAACACGATGCGTACACCAGCACTCACGATCTTCGCAGCGCTCCTGACCTTGCCGGCGCTGCCGGCGGCGGCATCCACCCCCATCACCCTCGACCAGGCCATGGCCCATCCCGACTGGATCGGCACGCCGGTGGAAAACGCCTGGTGGAGCTGGGACAGCAAGGGGGTGTTCTATAAACAGAAGCGCATCGGCTCGCCGATCCGCGACACCTGGCAGGTGAGCCAGGGCGGCAAGCCGAAGCTGGTAAGCGACCTTGACGCCGCCAAGATCGACGGCAACGACGTCATCTACAACCCGGCCCAGACCCGCGCCCTGATGCTGCGTAACGGTGACCTGTTCGAGCGCGACCTGAAGAGCGGCGCGCTGGTGCAGATCACCCGCGGCGCCACCAAGCTCGACGCGCTGCAGTATTCGCACGACGAACGCACGGTCTACTACCGCATCGGCACCGACTGGTACGGCTGGGACCGCGCCAGCCGCGTGGTCGGCCCGGTCGCGCTGCCGCGCGCCGCCAAGGACCCGGCGGTGAACGAGGAAGACGCGCTGCGCGACCAGCAGCTGCGCCTGATGGCCCACCTCAAGCGCCAGAAGGATGACCGCGACGCGCTGCGCGAGCGCATGAACGAGCAGCGCCGCGTCGACTCCACCCTGCCCCCGGCCCCGGTCTACCTCGGCGACAAGGTCGCGATCGAGAGCAGCGTGCTGTCGCCCGACGGCCGCTGGCTGCTGGTCGTCACCGCGCCGAAGAACGGCGACAAGGGCCGCGTCGGCAAGATGCCGCGCTACGTGACCGAATCGGGCTACGAGGAATTCGACGACCAGCGCACCCGCGTCGGCCGCAACATGCCGGCGCCCCATGCACTGAAGCTGGTCGACCTGCGCACCAACAAGGTGCAGGACCTGTCCTTCGACGTGCTGCCGGGCGTGAACGTCGACCCGCTGGCCGAGCTGCGAGCCGCCGCCAAGAAGGAGCCGCTGAAGGGCAACCGCCCTGTGCGCGTGATCGACGGCGCCGATGCGATCGAATGGTCGGCCAACGGCGCCAACGTCGCCGTGATGCTGCGCGCGGTGGACAACAAGGACCGCTGGATCGCAACCGTCGACCTGCAGGCCGCCAAGCTCAAGCCGCTGCACCGCCTGACCGACAATGCGTGGGTCAACTACGACAATAACGAATTCGGCTGGCTGCCGGACAACCGCACGCTGTGGTACCTGTCCGAGGAAAGCGGCTACTCGCACCTGTACACCCAATCCGCCGAAGGTGGTCCTGCCCGCGCCCTGACCTCGGGCAAGTGGGAAGCCTCGGACGTGCGCTGGTCGCACGATGGCCGCATGGCCTATGTGATGTGCAACCGCGAAACGCCGGGCGACTACGAAGTGTGCGCCGTCGATGCGAAGAACGGCACGGTCCGCGAAGTCACCAGCCTGGACGGTGTCGAGCGCTTCACCCTGTCGCCCGACGAGAAGAAACTGCTGGTGCACTGGTCGAGCAGCTACACCCCGGTCCAGCTGGCCACGGTGCCGGTGAGCGGCGGCGCGGCGACCAAGCTGACCGATACCCGCACTGCCGAGTTCAAGGCGCGCCAGTGGGTCGAGCCGCAGTACGTCGCGGTGCCCTCGAGCGCCGGCGGCGATCCGGTCTGGGCCAAGCTGTACCGCCCGGCCCAGCTGGAACCTGGCAAGAAGTACCCGGTCGTGATGTTCGTGCACGGCGCCGGCTACCTGCAGAACGTCAGCAAGCGCTACCCGAACTACTTCCGCGAGCAGATGTTCCACAACCTGCTGGTCCAGAAGGGCTACGTCGTGCTCGACATGGACTACCGCGCGTCGAAAGGCTACGGCGCCAAGTGGCGCAACGCGATCTACCGCCAGATGGGCCATCCGGAACTGGTGGACTACATCGACGGCGTGAACTACATGGTGGCGCAGCACCAGGGCGATGCCAAGAACGTCGGCGTGTACGGCGGCAGCTACGGCGGCTTCATGACCTTCATGGCCCTGATGCGCGCACCGGAAACCTTCAAGTCGGGCGCCGCCCTGCGTCCGGTGACGGACTGGGTGACCTACAACCACGGCTACACCGCCAACATCCTGAACACGCCGGACATCGATCCTGAAGCCTACCGGATCTCGTCGCCGATCGAGTACGCTGACAAGCTGCAGGGCCACCTCCTGATCGCGCACGGCATGGTCGACGACAACGTGTTCTACCAGGACTCGGTGCGCATGGCCCAGCGCCTGATCGAGCTGAAGAAGGACAACTGGGAACTGGCCAGCTATCCGCTGGAGCGCCACGCCTACGTCCAGCCGGAAGCATGGTATGACCAGTACCGCCGTATCTACCAGCTGTTCGAGCGGACGCTCAAGCAGTAAGCGACACGAAGGCGCCTGCGGGCTAATGCCAGTCAGTTAAGCTGACTGGCATTTTTCATTGGAAACTTGGATCTGGGCTGTTTGACGACTCTGGGATAGGTACGCGTTCGTCGCTCCGGCAAGAGGTAGGCGCGTGCCTGCT